>Ga0118677_10011380_pt1 | contig 13342 bp, 7 predicted proteins | sample AliMusrvi5mmetaG_FD_86154 | JGI IMG/M metagenome (GOLD analysis project Ga0118677, IMG submission 86154)
TTATTATAGAATAATAGCAGGAGAACAGCCATGAATATAAATGAACCATTTACAAATTAGCTGGAAGTATGTTTGGTATGGATAAACTGTTTGTTGGCCCCTTTAATTTTAAGTAATGACCCCAGCATAAGCGCCATCCCTTTAGGTAAACTCAGAATAGCTTTTGCAGTTTTGACGTTGTAAAACGAGCCGGGCACTGCAAAAAGAAATGCCAACAGACAGAAAACAATCACACAGATCCATAAAGCCAGTAAAAAGTTGTTGGTCATAATAATATTTGATATTAAAAACAGTGTTCCAAAAAGGAGTACTGCCCCAAGGAGCAATATTCTGGGAGGTTGAATAAACTGAACGGCTTTATCAAAATAGTCAAAATTTCCTTTTAAAAACAGCTCTTTTAAAGAACTTAAAAAATCGAGTCGGAAATAATGCAACTGTGCAGATAACCATCTGCGACGCTGATTACTAAATACCTCTGCTTTTTGAACCTTCTCATCATAAACATAGGCATCATCAAGATAGGCGATCTTATGTCCTGCTTTTAACATTTTCAGTTCAATCTCCTTGTCAAAACCGCCAACAGCTTTTACCGTTGACATCAGATTTTTAAAGTAATCGTATTTAAAGGCCATCCCTGATCCGATGATGGCAGAGGATAATCCAAATACACGATGTCCTTTTCTGAAAATATGGTTATTAATTTCTTCGCTTATTGCATCCAAAACAGCAAGTGATGTATTCATATTTTTGGCAGCACGATGTCCCTGCACGGCGAAGAAACCGGAATCAAATGAGTTATTGATTTTTGTGAGAAAATTATTGGCCATGATATTATCAGCATCTAATATCACCGCTATATCGTACTTATCTTCAAGTTGTTCCATTGCCTTGTTGAGTGCTTTGGATTTTGTGCTTTTTTCGAATGCTACCTCAATCACCTTAATTGGCAAATCCCTGAGTTCGGAAATGGTTTCCGGCTGAAAGGAGTCCGCAATGATGATTACATCATAAAATTCAGAGGGGTAGTTCTGCAGTAAAGCAGCTTTGGCGACCTGAACAATTACCTCGTCCTCCTTGTAACCGGGAATAAAGACCGCTATTTTTCGATTCTTTTTGGATTTCGGATATAGTTGTTGTTTATAGAACAGACCGCCAAATGAAAACATAAAAATATAGAGCGTAGACAACCCAAGGATTATCAACACAATAATTTGTAATACATTGAAAAGCTGGATAGGGAAGTTGTCCATGTAAATTGTAATTAAGATTCTGGTTAATGGTGTGTTTATCGTAATTTGAATTGAATAAATTATAGAATATAGGAAGTTTCAGTGTTTTAAGCCAGTCTTGGATTTTCGTGTATCTCTTTGGAAAACAAGTTCTTTAAATGCCATATAAGCATCCTGCTGTATGCTCTAAAATGCCCTTTTTCCTTCTTTAATAAAAAAACTGTCAGATTTTTGGGGATTGCTATAAAAATCTGGTACAATGCGGCGACAGCGAAAGTAACTCCCTTGACATTACGTCGCAAATAGAGGAGCCTGGAGCGGTTCATATAATAGGTTTTAAAAGGACTTAGTTTTCCTGTTGATATCGATTCTTTGTGTAATATTTCAGAATTATGAACATACCACAACTGATATCCGGCCCTTTTTATGCTTGCACACCAATCAAGTTCTTCATAATAAAGAAAATAACATTCAGGCATTAATCCCACTTTTTCAATTACCGATCTTGGAACCATCATTGCCGCCCCGTGAACAAAATGGGTGGGGGCATCTGTTTCAAACTGACCTTGGTCGATGACGCCGTGTCCGATTCCATGGCTGCGCATTGTAAAATGATTCATTGGCGCCTGACCGCAAAACTGGATCGTGTCGGGAAGAGCATAATATTTTATTTTAGGACTTACTGCCCCGATCTTAGGATCCGATTCGCATTTTGCAACCAAAGGTTCAAGAAAACCCGCTTCAACTTCAGTATCATTATTGAGAAAGAAGAAATATTTCCCCTGTGCTTTGTGGATTCCAAGATTATTGCCACCTGCAAAACCAAGATTTACTGAGCTTTGTATGAAGATTATTTCGGGATAAGAGCTCTTTAAAATAGATGGATCGTCATTGGGGGATGCATTGTCCACTACGATAATTTCGATGTTTGGATAAGTTATCAGCCTAAGTGACTTAAGCAACGCCAGGGTAACCTCCGGATGATCGTAATTAACAGTAATAATTGAAACTAAAGGATATTCCATATTTATTGATTTGGCGTCAGGCTCTGCAAGAGCGGTTTCGGGTTATTGTTAAAGTCGCTGTTTTTTGCTTTCTCTGGTTCCTCCGTAGGGGTATCAAAGATTTCGGTGTTTAACACTAAGGCCATCGTCATATAGATCGTTACTGCTGTTGGAACTGTACCTAATACCGCATTTCCATAAGAGGCAACCATAACACCAGCCATTCCGGAGAGAAGCGCAGACATTTTCATCTTCAATATAGGATCCCTTATCCGGTACATAATATTTACTCCCCCTTTAATCACTACGTAAAACAGAATAAATAAATGGAGTAAAAGACCTACCACACCTTGCTCAGCCCAAATCATCACGTACCAGCTGTCGGTAGCAATTTGCGAAAGAAATCCATTTGGAATATATTTTTTTGCCTTTACCCCTGCATGACCAATTCCCCCTCCAAACGGTCTTGTTGCAAGATAAGTACTTAAGGTTCTTTGATTTTCGAGTCTGACCTGAAAGGAGGCGTCGTTAGGATCGAAGGCAGTCCTCATTCTCCTTATCTGCTCATTACCCTGAGCTATTGTTGTATATTTGAAAAATACATAAAATATAATCAATAGAACAAACCCGGAAAACATAACAGCCTTATTTTTTTTCAAAATAAAGAAGGTTCCAAACCCGGCCAGGGGAATACTGATGGCGCCACGCGTTCCAGATAATAGCATTCCATAGATTCCCAAAATTGCGACAAAGATATAAAACAGCTTTTTAAGAAAATCTTTTTCCACCATAGCCAATATACCCATAACAACTGCTGAATAGGCCTGATTGGCTCCAAACTGTCCCGCATCACTCAGAAAAGAAAAAATCCGTAGTTTTCCGAATAATACATGTGTAATTGCAGCGCCTCCATCAAGCCAGGCCTGTTCGTAACTATCTACTCCCCATACTTTCTGCATTATCCCTCTAAAAGAGACCAGTAATGACAGCAATCCCCACAGCAGGAAAAAATATTCAAGTTTTCGGTTTGTATCAATCAAAAGTAATGTCAGAACAACAAGTAGTAACATATACATTGAAATGCCTCGTACTCCGTTCAACCAGGCAGCAACACTTCTTAATTCGGGATTGAACAACTCCAGTATGGAATATCCAAACCAGATAATTGACAAAATGGTGATGTCTTTGTTTACCAGTTTCCAGTTAACCTTGTCATAGAACCTATTGAAAATAAGTGCAATAAATGTAAAAAATAAAATTCCGTCCATGAGCAGTCCAACCTGAAAGTCAATATAGCGGGACAAACCTAGAATAGTGAATCCAAGGAATACAGCTGTGTATACTCCGGTAACCGGATATTTGAAAATAAGGTATAAATAGGCGGAAACAAACGGAAGTATGATTAATCCAAAACCGGGGATGAGTCCTATTTTGCCAAAAACAAATCCTGCCAGCATCAGCAAAGAGAAGATCAACAGCAGATAACCAGGAGATCTCAGCCGGTCAGCGCCTGTTAAATGATCAAATGGATTTGACATTTGTATAGAAGATAATTATGGTCAAAACTGATTTTCAATTATTTTTAAAGCTCCTGATTAATTGGGAATATAATTTTTTATAAAAATCAAAGCCTTTGGTGAATATATGCATATAATTTAACGACAGCTCTTTATCCATGTAATGAAATCCTACCCAGGTTCCGATGATTGTAAAAAATATGGAAGCGACTGCTACAAGCGACAGGGATTTAAAAATGAAAATTGCAATAATATCACCAACCACATTGGCAAATACCATACACATCACTTTGAGAAAATTGATATTTGGTCTATTGATGCTGTCCAGGCCGATGCCTGTCATCCTGTCGATGGGGAGGAGAAGACCATATATTGAAAAGATCCGCATGATTGTTGCAGCATTAAAACCTGTAATGGGATCGGTACCCAGATATTGTTTGCCACCCAATATAAGGATGAACAAATCTGCGAAAACAAACGTGACGAGGCTGATCCCCATAAAAAGGTAGGTCATTGCGCCGGCATAGGTGTAGAAAATATCTTTCACCTCCTCTATATTTCTTTGCATACTCGCTTTTGACAATTTTGGAAAGGCGGTAGCAGCAAAACTTCGTAACGGTATTTGCTGTAATTCGGTCAGTTTCATTGGAATACTGTACAATGCAACCGCAGCAGTTCCCAGTGGACTGAAGCTGATGATAAACGTGTCGGCGCTACGCAGTAAATTAGTTCCTATCAGGGTAAAAGTGGTGTATTTGCTAAAGTTGAGTAAAGTTGTGGTAGTATGTTTTGTCGCTTTATGAATGTATTTCAGACCGTCCCACCCCTTAAAAATGCAAATTCCCGATGCAAGGGCTTCCAGACTCATGTAAGCAAGAACCAATTGTAACAGGGTCATGTGAAGGAAAAAATAATTAAAGGCTACTATTATAAAGAAGCCGATACTCTCTATAGACCTTATTATTAATATCTTTCCAAATTTTAGGTCAGCCTGCATGATCACCAATGCTGTATTCATTGGTAAATTAAGGAGCGCTATAAGAGGGTACCATTGAAAAAACAGTTCATATCCACTATCATGAATTGAGGAGTAAAAAGCATAAAAACAACAATAAATCGTGATTGAAATTATAAATGTCGCTATAATGCCAATCAAACCATTAGATCCAATAAACTTTAAACGTTCTTCAGGTTCTGCTCCTGATAAATAGCGCACAATTGCTGTATTTATCACGCCATACCTGAACATTTCGATAAACGCCGCAGCAGAAATAAAAATGACCCACTTACCAAAAACCTCCATTTGAAAAGTTCGGGCTAACAAAGCAAAAGTGGCAATCCCCAAGAAAGAGATTATCATATTTCCCAGTAACGAAAGAAAATTGTCTTCGTGAACTATTTTTTTTAGCGTTTTTTTCAAGTAGAATTGTATTAACGTAGTGGGTCCAAAATATTGTCGTTAATTATCGTTTTAAACAAACCAGCAGGTAATTTAGATCCGAATCCGATTGTTAAACCTCTATATTTCTTTTAGTTATCTATTCCTAAATCACATTTTACCAGTCTGCAGTGCCAACGCCCATTTTTCTATTCCTTTTCTTATCTGGTCAATAGTTAATGGTTTACTTATGTAGTCATCCATTCCTGCGTTAAGACATTTGTCTTTATCAGAGCTAAGTGCATTGGCGGTCATTGCCACGATCATTGGTTTTTGAATTCCCCATTGCGCAATGATCTGCTTAGTAGCCTCAAAACCGTCCATTTCAGGCATTTGAATATCCATAAATACTATGTCTATTTTCATGCGGTTAAGTGTTTCGATGACTTCATATCCATTTGCTGCAATATATACTGAATATCCCAGCATATCGAAAAGTCTCAAAATCAGTTTTTGATTGATCGTGTTATCCTCGGCAACCAGAATATTAAGAGGAAATTGTTCATTCAACTTTTTAATCTGCTTTGGCTCATTATATTTATGCATCTGTTTATTTTGTCTGTTTGAGAGCAATTTGATCACAAAATTAATAAGTTGCGAATGTTTCAATGGTTTGTTGATCAGGCTATAAAAATGATTATTATCTGCTCCATTTTCTTTCATTATCGGATAAGTAATGAGCACTAACTGGTGGCTGGCATAGTTAATTCTTTTTTTTATTTCAATGGCCAGGAGTTTACTTTCTATACCCGGAAGGTCATCGTCAATAACAATTACATCAATATCCTTTTGATTATCAATATGGGCTAAGACTTCATGAGTAGAGACAGCAAGCAACGTTCTCATTCCCATGTTTTTAAAAAGTGAATTCAGAATTTCGTTGCTGGTGATATGGTTATCGGCAATTAGTATTTTCTTCCCATTCATGATTTGGTGAGTCGGAGAAGATATAGGGGCATCTTGTTGTTCAATTTTATGTTTTGCTTTTATTGTGAAATGAAACTCCGATCCATGATTGAGTTCACTCTCCACCCAAATATTTCCATCCATTAACTTGACCAATTTCGAACAGATAGCCAAGCCGAGGCCTGTGCCGCCGTATTTTCGTGTCGTTGAAGCATCTACCTGACTAAAAGGTTTAAACAGCATATCAATCTTTTTGTCCGGAATACCCATCCCTGTATCTTTGACCGAGAATTCGACAGTTATATTATCTTCTTGAAGTTCAATTTGTTTAACTCGAATAACAACTTCACCTTCAGCGGTAAACTTAACAGCATTACTGACAAGGTTGACCAATATTTGTCGAAGACGGGTAAGATCGCCAACGATTTTATTTGGAATGGCTGGATCGACATGGAAATACAAACCTAGTTTTTTATTGGAAGCAGAGGTTGCCATCAGATCCAGTACATCTTCAACGGCAGTTCTCAAATCAAAAATTTGTTCTTCGAGTTCCATTTTCCCTGACTCTATTTTCGAAAAGTCGAGAATATCGTTGATCAGGTTTAGGAGCAACTCACCACTGAGCTTGATTGTTTCGGTGTAATCACGCTGTTCGTGCGTAAGTAGAGTTTGCAAAAGCAGACTTGTCATCCCGATTACGCCATTCATAGGAGTGCGGATCTCGTGGCTCATCGTAGCTAAAAATTCAGATTTGGTTTTCGTGGCATATTCTGCGATTTGTCTTGAATTAATAAGCTCATTTTCAATGATTCTTCTCGAAATACTTCCACCTATGCTTCCGGCAAGTGCCTGAAGAATTGATAATTCATTGGTTGTCCATTGAATTCCTATCTTACAATCGTCAAATCCTACTGTCCCCCAAAATTTATCATTTACAAAAATCGGGACAACAATCAAAGAAATGATGTCCTGTGATTCGAGGAACAAACGCTCGTTTTCAGGAAATTCTTTTACTAATCCGGAGAGGATTTGGCCATTTGACAGGAGATTAAACCATCTTGGGAAATCCTCGCTGAATGGCATATTTTGCAATTCCAAGTTATCGATCTGTGGAACAACACCCTCAGCTGTCCATTCAAATCGTTGGAAAAGAATAGATTCTCCTGTCGTTTTGTTTTCGATGTTTTCAAATAAATATGCTCGGTCGACTCCTGTTGCAACACCAATAGCTTCGAGAGCCTTCTGAATAGCCAGATCATGGTCGTGAAGCGTTAACAAATGATTCATTGCCTGAGCTGTACCACTCAAAACCTGACTCTGACGAAGCAAATCACGTTCACTGTTCTTCCTTTGTGTGATGTCTCTGTAAATCCAAAGTATCCCTTGATTTTTTTTATCCGGATCTTCTATAGGGACAAAATCGCGTTCAAGAGCCACTCCATTATTCATTTTTAATTCGTGATTAATAACGACCTCATGAATGGTAAGAGTATTGTCAATATCCCGGATAAAGGTGTCAGGATCTGCAAACAACAATTTTGACTGATGTGCAGCTACTTCACAGTCCATGCCAATTAATTGTTCGGGTGGAGCAGGAATTGAAAACAGATCGCAGAAATGTTGGTTAACCAGAACGACTCTTCTTTGTTCATCTTCTACCATTACTCCTGCCTGCATACTAGAAATCAATAATCTAAACCGAAGGTTCGCAATTTGAAGTTCATCATAATGCCCCTTTCGCTGAGTGATATCTTCTTCAATAGCAATAAAGTGTGTAATCTTACCTCCTAAATCCATTACTGGCGATATTGTTGCCAATACCCAATATAGCTCCCCATTTTTCTTCCGGTTAATAAATTCACCTTTCCATTCTTTCCCTGAAATGATGGTTTGCCATAACAAGGTGTACATTTCTTTGGGATTTTTGTCTGAACTAAAGATCCGCGGATTATTGCCAAGCAATTCTTCCCTGGTAAATCCCGTTATTTCTTCGACTTTAGGATTGATAAATTCGATAGTACCATTCAGATCTGTAATATAGGTCATCACTGGGCTTTGATTAACTGCCCGGTACAGTTTATTCAAATCTTCCTCAGCCTCTTTTTGCTCTGTGATATCGGTATCAATGCCTCGGTAACCGGTTAAATTGCCGTTACTATCAATTATTGGAATCCCGTTGGTAGATAACCATATTAACCGACCAGTTTTAGATACAGCTTTATTCAGCAGATTACGGAAAGGTTCTTTTTGTGAGAAAATATCAAAAGCTGCGCTCCTAAATGATTCGCGTCCTTCTTCGGGATGCAAATCGTAGAAATGTTTTTTTCCAACGATTTCCTCAGGATAAAAGTTCAGAACAGAAATGCACACTGGGCTGATGTAAGCGTAAAGTCCTTTATTATCAACTTCCCAGGTAATAACCCTACCATGTTCTGCAAGATTGTCGAACCGTTCTTCGCTCTCCCTTAACTTTTGCTCTGCCTGTTTAATATCAGTAATATCAGTGATTAAAACTAAAAAATATTGTTTTCCAAATGATTCTATTAATTCTCTGGACAGAACTACATTTAAAGTATTGCCTTTTTTTGTACTCATTACCAATTCCAAGCCATCAATCCGCTGAGATTTTTCAAGTTCACGCGCGACTACCGGTTGTTGATAGGCGAAGTTTAATTGGTCTACATCAGTAATCACTTTGCCAATAATTTCATCACGCGATAAACCTGTTTTTTGTAGGAATGTGTCGTTAACTGCTGAAATTTTCCGTTGAGGTACAGTCAGCAATAACATAAGGGCAGGGCTACTATTAAATATATTATTAAATTTTGCCTCACTCTCTTTCAACAACGATTCTGCCAATTTCATTTCGGTGATATCGTGGTAATTACCTAAGATTCCCTGAATATCGGGGTCGTGAAGTAGATTAACACCTGTAAAATGAACCCATTTGTATCCACCCTCTTTGCAGCGGTAGCGAAAATCGGTAACAAATGTATTATTCGGTTCTTTCAGGGCAAGAGTAAAAATGTGGAGTAAATTTTGATGATCCTCAGGATGAATATTTTTAAAGACACTGGAACCTATGACTTCTTTAGGTTTCCGTCCGAATAATTTCAAGATGTTAGGGCTATTGTAGGTGTTGATGCCATCCTTGTCGATAATTACAATTACATCGCTAATATTTGCCAACATCTTAGCGTGTTTGGCTTCGCTCTTTTTCAGCTCTTTCTGATTCATCAGATTGCTATAAAGCGCTCCGGCCATATTACAGATGAAGGAGAGCAAAGCAATATCTTCCTCATCGTAGGCGTTGGGTTTTGAATTAACAATTCCAAATGCACCTACAATATTATTCCCATTCATCACAGGAAGATATAGTCGTGACCTTACATCAAAACTGTGCTTGCTAGACTTTGTCAGATGATTGTTATCCAAAAGAGTATCAGGAATATAGATCATTTTACCTGTTCGAAATACTAAACCAGGATGCCGTTCCATTGCTGTTTGGTCTGCATCGAGGAATTCGTCTCTGTTGAACCCTTTTGCAAAAAGAAGTTTTAACCGAATCTCTGAGGAGTCGTAAAGGTAAAGGCCTGTATTATCAACATTAAAAGTCTCTTCAAGACAATTTTCGACAGACTGTACCATCTCCTCGAGCGTACTTATGGACGAAAAGGAAGATGTAAACTTATCTAACTGTTTAATTATATCTAAGTAGGAATTTTTCAATCGGAATCGATTAATGTGATTTAAAAGCTTCAATTGCGGCATTCACACATTCTTCATCATGCTTATAATGTCCACCGCTTATTCCAACAGCTCCAATTATTGCATCTTCTTCAAAGATAGGAGAACCTCCACCGAGAAGAATGAAATCTTTAAATTGTTGTACCCCATGAAATAAGATAGGGTCATTTTTGATATATTCATACCAGCTATCGCCACTGGAAATTCCAAAACCTACAGCTGTTATGGCCTTCTTTCGTGAAGCGTCAACCGAAACAAGCGGCGAATGATCCATCCTGAAAAAAGCTTTCAACACCCCGCTTTCATCAACAAAAGTGATCGAAATCTTTATTTTCAATTCCTGTGCTTTTCTGATTGCTGCCTCAGCCATGACCAAGCAGGCAGCGTAGCTTAAACTTTTTTTTATGATGCTTTTCATAGGTTTAGAATTTTATAAACTACTTTGGCGTTTAAATCAAATTTATTACAAGTTTAAAATCTTTTAAGCAGTATGGATTATATCGTTTTACTGTTTTGAAATTGTCTGTCTCCCCAGAATTGTATCACCTTAATCAGGTCTTCGACCTTCATTGGTTTAGTAATATAATCATCCATGCCCACTTCCATGCATTTTTCTTTATCTCCTTGCATCGCATTGGCAGTCATCGCTATAATGATGGGTCTTTTATCTTTGCGGCGTTCAACAATTATACTTGTCGCCTCGTAGCCATTCATTTCCGGCATTTGGATGTCCATAAATATCAAATTATAGTTTTTTCGTTTGAGCGCTTCAAGGGCCTCAATTCCGTTTGCAGCAATGTCAACCTTAAATCCCAATAACTCGAAAATGTTCCGAATAAGCTTTTGATTGATCACGTTATCTTCTGCAATCAAAATCTGAAACGGATAACTTTTTGAGATCCAGTTTAACTTTTCATGGACAGAACTAATTGCTATTTTTAAGTTTTTGGCAGGAGTCATTACTTTTAGCAATATTTCTGCCAACTGGGAATGTTTGATCGGTTTGTTTACATAATATGAAAACATTTTTTTTAGCTCCTCAGCTTCAGTATTGAATCCGACAGAGGTGAGCATAATCATAGGAAGATGCTCCCTGCTGAATTTTTTCCTTATTTCACAGGCCAGCATAATTCCATCCATGTGAGGCATCTGCATATCAATAATTCCTACATTATACTGATGTTGAGAAAGTTTAATCAATGCTTCTTCACCAGATTCACAGGTGGTTGCTTTCATCCCCCAATACTCGCACTGTAAGGAAAGAATTTTGCGGTTGGTCGCGTTGTCATCAACAATCAGAACTGATTTTCCGGGGAGACTTTGCAGTGATTTGTAAACCTTGTCGGTATCTTCACTTACATTTGAATAGCTTGTATGAAATGTAAAGTGAAAATCGGATCCGGTACCTTCTTCACTTTGTACCCATATATCCCCATTCATAAGTTTAACAAGACTCGAGGTGATAGCCAAGCCGAGTCCGGTACCTCCATATTTTCTTGTTGTTGAAGCATCTACTTGTGTGAAAGGGGAGAAGAGGAATGCTATTTTATTTGAAGGTATACCAATCCCTGTATCTCTTATTGAAAACTCGAGGATGACCTGATTGGTAGATTGTGAAACCTGAGATAAATAAATCAAAATGTCCCCTTTTTCTGTAAATTTTATGGCATTACTCACCAGATTAACAAGGATCTGACGCAATCTGAAACCATCTCCGAAAATAAATTGTTTCACCTTTGGATCGATAAAATAAATTATGTCGATATGTTTTTCAAGTGCTTTTGGCGCCATCAGATCGAGAACATCTTCGATACAAAGGCGAACATCAAAAGAGGTCTCTTCCAACTCCATATGTCCAGATTCAATTTTTGAGAAATCGAGGATCTCATTTATAATGTTCATCAGGCTCTCTCCCGATGTTTCAATGATATTCACATATTCCCGTTGTGAGGGTGTTAGGTCAGTGAGCAATAAAAGGCTTGTCATACCAATAACACCATTCATTGGAGTTCTGATTTCGTGTGACATCGAGGCCAGAAATTCAGATTTGGCGCGATCGGCCATTTTGGCCATCTCCATAGCTTCTTTTAAATCTATTTGCATCGCATTCATAGCCAAATTCTCGCTTTCAAGTTCAAGTTTTTGCTGGTGAAATACCGAGATTAAATGTGCAATCTGGCTGAATTCATTCTTGTTCTTTTTTAAAATTTCCAATTTCGATAAATCGTTGAATTGCAGACTTTCAGAAATAATTTTTAAAGGTCGCCTGACCCATCTGTAAAGAATGACAAAAAATATGCAAAGCAGAATTATGAGTAAAATCATTAGAAAATAAAACACGAAATCGCTGACATTGTGAAAGTTTACCAAAACATTATTTGGTTTCTTAATGATGAGATAACCTATTTTCTTATGATCATAACCAAATAAAGTTTTGGATACAGTAATAGAGTCATTTTCAATTATTTGGTGATTATTTGCAAATATTTCCTTAAAATAGACAGTACTGGCTGTATTTCTCGATAGAACCTTGAAGAAATTAAGATTCCAGAATCTGCTTATAACAAAAAATCCAGCTGGTGGGGAAATCCGGGCGGTATCTGCTGTTGGATGAATTGATGAGGCCGAAATTTCAATCAGACCCTCCGGAATAATCCTGAAATAGTGGATCAGTCCTTTTTCTTTTATCAAATTGATGATTGCATCGCGGGTAGAGTCGTTACCGAAAATTTCAGCTGATTGTTTTCCATACCCATAAACCAACTGATTAACTGTGTTATAAACACTAACATTATATAAATTGAACGATTGAACAATGCTTGCTATGTTATCCTGCGCCCATTTTAGATTTGGCTTTTTCAGGTTAACGATGATTTCATCCCAACTTGTATAATCTTTTACTATCTGATCGAGTTGGTCCGATTGTACATTGATTGCCGTATTTATGAGTACTACCTGTTGTTCAGCAGCAGACTCGATAATAAGTTCGTTCTGCTTCTCCTGGGCTTTTCGAAAAAATAATAATACCACTATCAAAGAAAGTACAGACAACGAAAATAGGAGAAGGATTTTATTTCTGATATTCATAAAGTTAAGCTTCCAATTATTAATAAGTCAAAGTTAGTCTTTCAATTTAAATTTGATTTTTTGAATTAAATTGAAATCTAAGAATTTTTTTAAGCATACGGCGTAACAAACTTCTTTTTTTTTGTAATTCACCAAGAATAGATTCAACTACCTCCATTTCTACTCCGTTAAGCACAAAATATGGCAGGCGGGAGGTTATTTTTGAAATATTCTCCAGGGCACCTTTATCGGCCACAGACCAGACCCTGTTTGAACGACATATGATCAATGGTAAATCAACCGATGCAACAAGGCCAGTCGGATAAGACGAATGAAGAATTGAAGGGATTTCAATCAGAAGGTAATCCGGATTAGTTAAAAATGGTTGATTATTTTTGATTTTCAATTCTTTATAATTCGCTGTAGATAGGAAAT
>Ga0118677_10003082_pt1 | contig 13340 bp, 14 predicted proteins | sample AliMusrvi5mmetaG_FD_86154 | JGI IMG/M metagenome (GOLD analysis project Ga0118677, IMG submission 86154)
GAGGATGATCCCGACGGGAAAAACCCCGGCTGGAAAGACCTGATTGATGAGGTGCCCGGACTCTTCGAACGCATTGAGAAATACACGAAAATGCAGATCGAAGGCGGCGATGTGTTCATGGCCACCTTCTCCCTGCTGAAACGGTTCGACTTTTTCAACAGCATGAGCAACTGGTTTGCCCCGTTTTTTGTGACCCATCCCGAACTGAAATCACATCAGGATGAAGACAGCGACTATTTTGATCGGCTGCTCGATGGACTGGCCCGCGCCTTTTACCTCTGCAACTCCGACAAATACTCTTTTGCCCTTAATTTCAATGCCGTGCCCCAGCAGCAACGGTCGATGATCATCACCTATTTTGAGGCAGAACTGGAGCAGATGAAAGAGATGGCTACAGAAGAAGAAGTGCTGGGTCAAACCACGGATTCGCATACGATTTTCATCCAGTACATCCAGGACCTGTACCGTTTTTTCAAGCTCTTCCCCTATCACGATGAATTCGAGGATGTGTTTCAGAACAAATTAAGCTTTAACGGCCTCTATTTCTACCGTCAGTTCTTCGAGCGGAATTCATTTACAGAACAACTGGCCACCTTTTATTTCGAAAAGGAGCATTATCCGGAGGTCATTGAACTTTACAATTACCTCATCCATAAAAACCCGCCCCAGGCGGTCTATTTTGAGAAGCTGGCCTTTGCCCTTCAGAAAACCGGCGATCTTAAAGCCGCGATCGAAGCCTACCGGAAAGCCGAATTATTCGATACCGACCGGCTCTGGATCCTCAAAAAACTTGGATGGTGCAGCATGAAGCTCAGAGATTTCCAGGGTGCTGCACGATACTATTCGGATGCAGCAGCAATACGACCCAACGACCTGAAGATACAGGCCCAGCTGGGACAATGCTACCTAAACCTGAAGCAGTTTGACCTCGCCTTGCAGCACTATGCACAGGTTCAGTATTATCAGCCGGATAATGTGAAAGTGCTCCGCCCCATTGCCTATTGCAACTTTGTGCTGGGTAAACTCACCGAGGCGGAGGAGATCTACCGGGATATCCTTTCGGGTGAAACAGTTACTGCATACGACCGTCTCAACGCAGGACATGTGGCTCTGTGCCTGAATAAGCGGGAAGATGCGCTGAAATTGTACCGGAAATGCCTTGACGACGCCGGTTTTAATGACGAGCTGTTTCTCAATGCCTTTGAAGAAGACACACCGGTACTCATTGCAAACGGAATGACGGCGGATGCCCTGCGGCTCATTTCCGATTACATCCTCTTCGGCGGGTATTAACACCCCATGGTTGAAATCATTTTCCGGGAAATCTGCAGGGTTAAAATGCCGGGCCTTATCTTCGCCTCACATTAAAACAAATCAGATGAAATGTTTACTTAAAACTGCAGCCTGGATTTCGGCCGGGATCGCCGTTATTATGATGCTGATCGGTGGGATTGCCAAGGTAAGCAGCGGGGTTTTCATGAGCCATTGGTGGGGCAATTACTACTACCCGGCCCACAATTTCCTGCTCCTCAGTGTCGTGTTCCTGTTGTTTGCCCTTGTAGGCTGCGAAAAAAAGGAAAAATAAAAAGGCCTACGCTTTTTTTTCAGCCAGCAAAAGAAATATCGGAAACGCTGCAGTGCTTCCGTTTTCATTGATCCGCCTGATGGTATAAACAGGTGTGGTTGATATTTTGTGAAAGCCCTGTTCCTCTGATTGCCTGGTCAGTTCGTTTACATCAAAACCTTTATGCCCCGTAAAGGAGCTGTCGTGAAAGGAACCATCCTCCGTGTAAAGGTCGGCAATGGCCAGGTACCCTCCCGGATTCAGCATTTCATTAAACTTCCCCAGGATCGCACGGATGTCAGCAACATGATGCAGCACCATCTGCGTGAATATTAAATCAAAACGACCATCGTAGGGCTTTTCCTCCAGATTATAAAGCACTACCTCAAAGGTATTGATCCCCTCCCGTTTTACCTTTTCACCCACCATGCGGTTCATCTCCGCAGAATTATCCATCAGGGTAATTTTTCCAAGCTTTTCCCGCAGTTCCAGGCTCAGCAAACCAGTACCAGCTCCATATTCGAGGGCTGTCATGGAGCTGTTTAAGGGTACCTGGCGAATAATTTCCGCGGCGATGGCTTTTGTACGTTCAAGGTGCACAGGATTCAGGTCCCACTCCTTTGCTTTTGCATCAAATTCACTCATTGGGGCGCTATTAATTACTGTTAGTGATTCATTATTTTAATGCCTTCAGGATCTCTTCCTTAACCCGGTCCATGAATTTCGTGGGATTATTCTTCGCGTTGGCGAAGGCAAAATCCGTAAGGTTTATTTTCTCCTCCTTATTATCCTCACCATTTTTTACGATATACAACGCCTGGGTATTGATGTCGAACTTTTCGGCAATGGCATTGGTGGCCGATTCATCCGTATTCAGCACCTGCAACCTCAGCACACCGGCTTTTACTTCCGCTGCAAAGTCGGTTCCAACCAGTTTGATGGTGTTGGCTTCAATGGCCTCGTCAATCGGGCACCGCTCATTGGGGTGGAAATAGTAGACGTCAACTTTGGGCGTTGCAGAAACCTGGCCGGTTCCCTGTGCTGACAGGGCCGGGGTCAGTATTGTTAACAACAGAAGAAGAATTAATGCCTTGCAGGTTTTCATGTCCGGAAATTTAATGTGCTAAAGAAAATGATCTGGTTTTCCATTGCAAAAATAGGCAATCATTGGCTGTCTGATCCCTTTTATTTTTTTCAGCAGACCGCTTATTCAGGTTGTTCACTGCAAATTCAACTAAAATAAAGATTCAGGTATCAGAATGTTTTTTTCCTACATTTACCATGAATTACACAGTTAACTTTTTAAGATGTATTTATGAAAGTAGTCATCCTGGGTGCAGGAATTTCCGGTCATACAGCCGCCGCATTCCTCAAAAAGAAACTGGGCAGCCACCACGACGTAACCGTAATCTCTCCCAGCCAGTATTATCAATGGATCCCGTCAAATATCTGGGTTGGTGTGGGCCGGATGTCGGTGGACCAGGTGCGGTTTAAACTCCCCGGGGTATATAAACGCTGGGGGATCAATTTCAAGCAGGCCAAAGCGCTCTCCATTCATCCTGAAGGGGATAATGAAAACAATTCCGGATTTGTTACCATTGAATATACTTCAGAAGGGAATACGGGCAAAACCGAAAAGGTGCCCTTTGATTATTTAGTGAATGCAACCGGTCCGAAGCTGAATTTTGAAGCAACCCCCGGCCTGGGACCCGGTAAAAATTCGCTCTCCGTTTGTTCCTGCGACCATGCCAGTCATACATGGGAGGAACTGAAAAAAGCAATTGAGCTGATGCAGCAGGGGAAAAAACAGCGGTTCCTGATTGGTACCGGGCACCCTAAAGCCACCTGCCAGGGTGCAGCTTTTGAATACGCCCTGAACCTGGCATTTGAATTCAAACGCAGAAAATTAAGTCACCTGGCCGAAATCACCTGGATCTCCAATGAATATGAGGTTGGCGATTTTGGAATGGGTGGTGCCTTCATCAAAAGAGGCGGATACATTACCTCCACCAAGGTATTCACAGAATCGGTACTTGCAGAAAATAACATCAGCTGGATCAAACGGGCCGGGATCACAAAGGTTGACCCCGGTACAGCCCATTATGAGACTCTTGACGGAACCAGCCATTCCATTGAATTCGATTTTGCCATGCTGATCCCTGCCTTTGCAGGCCAGGGTTTGAAAGCCTTCAACAAAACCGGTGAGGATATATCCCCGAAATTATTTGCTCCAACCGGTTTTATGATCGTTGATGCAAACTACGCTCCAAAGCCCTTCGAGGAATGGAGTATAAAAGACTGGCCCGAAAATTATCAGAATCCTTCCTACCCGAATATTTATGCCACCGGTATCGCATTTGCACCGCCCCATTCCATCTCAAAACCCATGAAAAGCCCGAACGGAACGGAGATTTTCCCTTCGCCCCCGAGAACAGGAATGCCATCGGGTGTGATCGGAAAAATCGTTGCCCTGAATATCGCGGAGATCATTAAAAACGGCGGTACACGCCACAGGCACCTTGCCAGCATGGGACGCATGGGCGCAGCCTGCGTTGTATCTGCAGGTTACAGCATGACCAAAGGCCTTGGAGCCACAATGACCGTCTCACCCATCATTCCCGACTGGGAAAAATACCCTGAATGGGGCCGGGATATTAATGCGACAGTGGGTGAGATCGGGCTTGCAGGCCACTGGATCAAACTCTTCCTCCATTACATGTTCCTTCACAAAGCGAAGGGCTATCCTTTCTGGTGGCTGCTTCCTGAATAGTGTGATTAACTTTTGATACCCCAAAGCGATGACAGATAAAAAAATAACCAAAGCAAACAGGGACGAGTTTTATCCCCCCATCCCCACCACCGGCACGAAATTCTGGAGAACTAATTACATATATCAGTTGTTCAAATTCTTCAGACTGAACCTTAAAATCATGAGCATTGTCGTGAAAGGGCACTCGTAAAGTTAATTGTGATTTGTGATTTGTGATTTGTGATTTGTGATTTGTGATTTATATCACTTTTCGCCCCTCCTATGCTGTTTAGGTGTAACTTTACACTGGGATTAAAATCCCGGCAGCATGAACTCATTTCAGAAACTTCTTTCATTTTATTATAACGGGTTCAGGGAGATGACCACCGGCAAACGCCTGTGGGTCATTATCCTTATTAAGCTGGCCGTGATCTTCCTTGTACTTAAGCTCCTGTTCTTCCCTGATTTTCTCGGAAGCCGCTTCAAAAACGATCAGGACCGCAGTAATTATGTCATTCATCAAATAACCAGGATCAAGAAATAGAATATGATGCACATTGATTTTTCACTGGTCGACTGGTCAAGAGCCCAGTTTGCCCTGACAGCCTGCTACCACTGGCTTTTTGTACCCCTTACCCTCGGATTGTCATTTATCATCGCCTTTATGGAGACGATCTATGTGAAAACAGGGAATGAAGAGTGGAAGAAGCTTACGAAGTTCTGGATGACCCTCTTTGGCATCAATTTCGCGATCGGGATTGCTACAGGCCTTATTCTTGAATTTGAATTCGGCACAAACTGGTCGAACTATTCCTGGTTCGTGGGCGATATTTTCGGCGCCCCGCTTGCCATTGAAGGCATCATGGCGTTTTTCCTCGAAACAACCTTTGTCGCAGTCATGTTCTTTGGCTGGAACAAGGTGAGTAAAAGATTTCACCTCCTCTCCACCTGGCTTGTGGCCATCGGCAGCAACCTTTCCGCCCTGTGGATCCTGGTTGCGAATGCCTGGATGCAATACCCGGTCGGCATGAAGTTCAACCCTGATACCGCCCGTAATGAGATGAACGACTTCTGGAGCGTTCTCTTTTCCCCGGTGGCCATCAATAAATTCCTGCATACGATTTCTTCGGGCTATGTTCTGGCAGCGCTCTTTGTTGTGGGCATCAGCTGCTGGTACCTGCTGAAAAAACGCGACCTGCTTTTTGCGAAACGCAGTATCATTGTCGCCGCCAGTTTCGGGCTGATGGCTTCAGGCTTTATCATATTAACCGGTGATGGTTCCGCCAGAGCCGTTGCCCACCACCAGCCCATGAAATTTGCTGCCATGGAGAACCTTTATATCGGCCGGCAGAATGCCCCCCTTGCCGCCTTCGGCATACTCACCCCTGATAAAACCGTTCCGGGTCACAAAAAAATGAACTTCAACTACCTGATCGAGATCCCGAACGTACTTTCCTACATGGCATTTCTTAATCCCAATGCATACGTACCCGGCATTTATGACCTTGTACACGGCAATAAAGCACAGGGCATACCTTCTTATAAGGACCGTATTGAAAAAGGGAAAACGGCCATTGAGGCCCTGGCCGCTTACCGGAACGCAAAGAGTGCCGGGAATGACAGCCTGGCTGCGGCCTCACTGGCAACCTTTGAAACCAACTATCCGAGTTTCGGTTACGGATATTACGCCAACCGCGATGTCCATGAGCTGATTCCGCGAATTCCTGAGACCTTTTATTCCTTCCGGATCATGGTATTCCTGGGACTTCATTTTTTTGCACTCCTGCTGGTTGTACTTATACTCACCGTGAAAAACAAGATCGAAACGAAGAAGGTCATCCTTTATACGGCACTGTGGACGATACCGCTTGCATACATCGCCTCCATGCTGGGATGGATCCTGGCAGAGGTTGGCCGTCAGCCCTGGGTGATACAGGACATCCTGCCCTCCATCGCCGCAGTTTCACAACTCAAGGCATCCTCCGTTCAGATCACCTTTGCGATCTTCGCCGTTTTCTTTACTGCCCTGCTGATCGCTGAGATCAGCATCATGGTAAAACAGATCAAAAAAGGCGTCAGTTTATAATTCATTCATCCGCTTACAATACTAATAAAAGATATCATGTTCGAATCACTCTCCTTATTATCACTTCAGCAATACTGGTGGATTATCGTTTCACTGCTGGGTGCCCTTCTTGTTTTTCTGATGTTTGTACAGGGCGGACAAACCCTTATCTACACCATCGGGAAATCAGAGGACGAGCGGACCCTGCTTGTCAACCTCCTCGGACGCAAGTGGGAACTGACTTTTACCACACTGGTCACCTTCGGCGGGGCCTTCTTTGCCTCCTTTCCCCTCTTCTACTCCACCAGCTTCGGCGGAGCCTACTGGGTATGGATGGTCATCCTTCTTGCCTTTGTCATCCAGGCCGTCTCTTATGAGTACCGGAAAAAACCGGGGAACTTCCTTGGACAGCGCACCTTCGAAATATTCCTTTTCATTAATGGCTTCGTGGGTACCGTCCTTATCGGTACAGCCGTAGCCACCTTCTTTACCGGATCCGCTTTCTCCGTCAACAAAATGAACCTGCTCGACCTTACTTCCGGCAACATGCCGGTTATATCCGTATGGAAAGGTCCGGCTCACGGACTGGAAGCCGCACTGAACCCGATGAACCTGCTGCTGGGGCTTGCTGTGTTTTTCCTTTCAAGGGTACTGGCAGTACTCTACTTCATAAACCGTGTGAACAACATTAATATAATGAACCGGCTGAAGAAACAGCTCCTGGTCAATGCCATCCCCTTCCTGCTGTTTTTCCTTGCTTTTGCAGGCTGGCTGCTGCTCTCGGATGGATTTGCAGTTGACCCGGCCAATGGAATGGTTTCAATGATGAAGCACAAATACCTGCTGAACCTCATCCAGATGCCGGTGGTTGCCGTGATGTTTCTCCTTGGGGTGGTTGCCGTGGTGATGGGAATCATAAGGCCCCTCACCTGTTTTGAAAAATGCCATACCAAAGGAATCTGGGCAACCGGCCTTGGAACCATACTCGTTGTGTGGTCACTCTTCCTGCTGGCAGGCTTCAACCATACCGCCTATTATCCCTCCACCTTCGACCTGCAGAGTTCACTTACCATTGAGAACAGTTCGTCCAGCCATTACACACTCGTGGCCATGAGCTACGTTTCGCTGATGGTTCCGTTTGTGCTCGCATACATCTTTTATGTATGGCGGGCCATGGATGCAAAGAAGATCAGCACCGAAGAACTCTCATCCGAAACCCATATTTATTAAATAACAGATTCTATGATCATCGAGATCCTCTGGCTCATTTCCTGGCCGCTATTCATAACCGTTGCATGGTATTTCACCAGCATTGTTCTGCGGAAATTCGAGAAGCACCTTTAGCATTAAAAGAGGTACAACGTAAATCAGCAGCAGGAGGTTTCTGATGCGGGATGCGGGATGCGGGATACGTTTTTCGCCATTTCGCCATCTCGCCATCTCGCTCCATTGGCCCATCATTGCGAGCGTATCGAAGCAACCCGCCTGATCATGTTTAAAGTGCCCGATAAATAAATAGTGATGTTTATGCGCTTCGTATGGAAATATCTGTTTATATTTGCAGCATAAATTTTTTGACGATGGATCAACCTTGTGAAGTAAAACAGAAACCAAAGACATTTAAAGCGTTCATTAAGTCCTCTTTTTTCCTCAAACCCTTCCTGGCAACCATCATCGGGGCCATAGCCGGGTATCTCTATTATCATTTTGCCGGCTGTTCTTCGGGTTCATGTGCCATTACCAGCAATCCATACATGAGCACGCTCGTCGGCGGTTTCATGGGATTCTTCATGGTTAACAGTCCATGCAGCAAATGCTAACAGCAAATCAAACAAGAAATGGAAATAAAAGAAATAAACAGCAGATACAGCAAACTGGCTGAATCAGAATGCTGCCTTTCCTGTGGCGGCGCCATAAATTATGCGGAGCCAAAGACAGGCGAAATATGTGTTGACCTGGGTAGTGGCCGTGGAACGGACGTGATCCGTATGGCTGAAACAGTCGGAGAATCAGGATTTGTTTATGGTATTGATATCTCCGACGGCATGCTTGAAAAGGCCCGGCGAAATGCAGAAAAATTCAATGTAAGCAATGTAAAGTTTGTGCAGAGTGAACTCGAAAAACTCGAACTTGAAGATGCCGTTGCCGACCTGGTTATTTCCAACTGCACACTCAACCATGCCGGCGATAAGCAGGCTGTATGGAATGAGATTTACCGCATCCTGAAAAAAGGCGGAAGGTTTGTAATCAGCGATATTTATGCCACAACTGCAATTCCTGATGAATACAGGAACGATCCGGTGGCGGTTGCAGAATGCTGGGCCGGCTCAGTAACCCGCGCCGAATACATGCAGCACCTTGAAAGAGCCGGGTTCACATCCGTTGAGATACTGGAAGAATCATCGCCCTACGCAAAGGGCAAGGCCGAAGTGGCCAGTTTTACCATTGCGGGTAAAAAGGATGCCTGTGCCTGTGGTAATTGAGAATAATAAAAACAGATAAAAAATAGTATTCAAATCCTAAAATTAAAGTTATGAAAAGCCTTGTAAAGAAAAAAACTGAGATCGAAACTGCAAACTCAAAAAAAGTTGCACAGTGCTGTGCCAAAACATCGGCAACCATCGTAGGCTGCCACGATTAATAAAATGGAGCTGATGATCTGGTCCAGACACAATATCTTTTCGGGAATAACTGATTCGGACAATTATTTCCTTGTTAACCTGCTCCGCGGCAGTGCAGATACTCTGAGTCCTGAAGAGGGCAAAATGGTCAGGGACCTCCTTAACGGGCATGCGATTGATGAAGAATTTCGCAAATCCCTTGAAGCACAGGGGTACCTGGTTGATGAGAAAGAGGAAGAACGGCTTTACCGGAGCAGGTATCTCGATTTCATGGATACGCGGGATGAGGATGAGATTCAGTTGTTCTTTGTCCCTAATTACAGTTGCAATTTTGCCTGTACCTATTGTTACCAGGATGAATACACGAATACAAAGCAGGAACTTACGACTGCGATCATTGACGCTTTTTTCAGCTATATCGGCAATGAATTTGCCGGCCGCAGAAAGTATCTTACCGTTTTCGGGGGAGAACCCTTGCTTAATTCACCGAAACAGAAGGAACTGATCACTTACTTTTTAAATAAAGCGAAGGAATCAGACCTTGCAGTTTGCTTTGTAACAAACGGATATTCTCTTGTTGAGTACATCGATATCCTGAAAAAAGCGAAGATCCGTGAGATCCAGGTAACCCTTGACGGCAAAGGCAGCGTTCATGATGCACGCCGATTTCTGAAAGGAGGAGGCGCTACCTTCGATAAGATCGTCGACGGAGTCGATGCCTGCCTGGAGGCCGGATTGCCGGTGAACCTGCGCATGGTAGTTGACAAGGAGAATATTGAAGGCCTTCCTGAAATGGCAAGGTTTGCCATTGATAAAGGCTGGACCCGGAATGATCTATTCAAAACACAGCTCGGCAGAAATTATGAACTGCATCATTGCCAGGCCACTTCTGAAAAACTGTTTAGCCGCGTTTCACTTTATGAAACCATCTACAGGCAGGTAAAGAAACATCCGTACATCCTGGAGTTTTATAAACCTGCCTATTCCATCTCGAAATTTCTTGCAGAGAACGGCAGTATGCCCGACCCCTTGTTTGATGCCTGCCCGGCCTGTAAAACTGAATGGGCATTTGATTACACCGGACAGATCTATTCGTGTACGGCAACCGTTGGTAAAGCAGATGAATCTTTGGGAACTTTCTATCCTGAAATTTCGCGTAAAGATGACATGATCGATGTTTGGGAAAAACGGGATGTCACCGCCATCGCCGAATGCTTTACCTGCAGCATGCAGCTGGCCTGCGGCGGAGGCTGCGGTTCTGTAGCCAAAAACAGGACAGGCAATGTATGTACCACCGATTGCCGGCCTGTAAAGGAGCTGCTTGAACTGGGATTTTCAGCCTATTTATCCTCCGGGATGTAAGGACTATTGTGAACAATTGTGCCTGGTGTGGTAAAATAATAAACAGAAAACATACACAGAAAAAAACAAAATGAAAGAAATAACATCATCCGAATTCGAACAAGAGGTTCTTGCCGGTGGCAAAGTTGTACTTGACTTTTATTCCACCGAATGTCCGCCATGTGAGGCAGTGGCCCCGAAATTTGAGGGACTTGCAGCGCTTTACGGCAATGATATCCGCTTTGTGAAAATGTTCCGGCAGCAAAACAAACCTTTGGCCGAAAGTCTGGGTGTGCGGTCCTCCCCCACCTTGTTATTTTTTGATAACGGGGTACAATCTCCGGTCATGCTTACCGGCGGCATCAAGCGAAGCGATATCATACACGAACTTGACAGCATGCTTCCAGCAGAACGGGTTGATGAGATAAAGAAAGAGATTAAGCCGACCGTTTCCGAATTCGATGTACTTATTTTAGGTGCCGGTCCCGCAGGACTTACCGCCGGGTTGTACCTCTGCCAGTCAAAAGTAAATACGGTACTGATCGATATCGCACTGCCGGGAGGACAGGTCTCCACGACGCACGAAGTTTCCAATTACCCTGGATTTATTGATCCCCAGCCGGGATATATGCTCTCACACAACATGTCGGAGCAGACCAAACAATGCGGCACCATATATAAGGTGGCGGTAGATGTAACAAAGATCGATCTTGAAAAGAAAGAGGTGGTTGTTGATGAATTCGAAACCATCAGGGCTAAAAAAATCATCATTTCAACCGGCACATCGCCAAATCTGATGGGCATTCCCGGCGAAAAAGAGCTGAAAGGCAAAGGTATTTCCTACTGTGCCACCTGCGATGCAAAATATTATGGCGAAAAAGAAGTGGTTGTGATTGGTGGCGGCAATTCCGCCGTTGAGGAAGCAGATTTCATCAGCCGCTTTGCCAGCAAAATCACCATGGTTCACCAGTTTGATGCGCTTACAGCCAATAAGCAGGCGCAGGAAAAGTTATTTTCAAATCCAAACATCAGTGTCCTTTTTTCACACGAACCCCGCTCGTTTGCCCGTGAGGACAATAAGCTGGTTACGGTGGTTGAAGACCTGAAAACAAAAACCCAATCCCGGCTGGTCAGCGACGGGGTGTTCGTATTTATTGGCATGAAGCCGAACATCGATCTTTTCAGGGACAAACTGGAACTGGATAACTGGGGCTATATTAAAACGAATGAGGACATGCAAACGAGCATGCCCGGCATTTATGCAGTAGGCGATGTGATCAGTAAAAAATACAGGCAGATCACCACGGCCGTTGCCGACGGAACCATTGCCGCTATTGCCATTGCAAAAGAAATGAATTAATCATGTATTCCCGGGTTTATGCGTTTCGTTTAACAGAAAGCATTTTGATTGCCAAATCAGTATCCGGACCTTTTTATCTGAAAAATTCATGCGTGCCCATAAAATCAAGAAAATACTGACTGCAATATTTTTCCTTGCGATGTTGGGGTTGTATTTCTATAGTATGATCCTTTAGAGGCGGGAATAATCAGGACCACCCCAGATTGCCAGCAGGTTGCTTCGTCGCTTCGCTCCTCGCAATGACGGACGGTGGCTTCGCGAAACAGGAGAAGGGGAAGGGTCAACATTCGCCAATGGCGAATGTTGACCCTTCCCCTTCTCCCCTTTAACTAACATTTGGCCCGTCATTGCGAGCGTAGCGAAGCAACCCACCTGATCATGTGTAATCTGCAAGGTGCAGAGTGCACAAAAAACCCTGTCACCTGTTACTTGTCACTATTAAAATGCCGGTTATTCGCTATTTCGCCATTTCGCTATTTCGCCATCTCTCTATTTCGCCATCTCGCTATTTCCTATTCCTGAGGTAAATCTGAATCTCATCAATCTTCTGCAGTATCTCGCGGGTATCTGATCGCGTGTTGTTCTGAAGTGTTTCAAAATCTTTCCGGTTCTCTGTTTTATGCGACTGCAGGTCGCCCTTTATGCCGGCAATCTCAACGTTGATTTCGGCAATACGGATCTCCATGTGAACCCAGATGGAGATGACAGTAATGAGGAAGCTGAAAAGTCCGATAGCCTGTGAGAGGGGAAGGCCGAAGATGGTGGGTTTTGTTGTCATGGTGATGGGATGGAGGATGGACCAATTTCTCAACTTACAACTTACAACTCGCAACTACCGTTCTGAGCAGCCTTGTTTCAGCGCTATTCCCTGAGCTGTTACCGTTTTTCCTGCTGCTGATGTGTGTTTTTCTTCTGACGGGATGGAGCAGGAGTACCAGGGTTGTCACTTGGGTTGAAACAAGGGGTACATCGCGGATAATAGAGCTGTATTCGTCATCTACATTGTTATAGGTCTTAATGTTTTGCCAAACTAAAATCTGTGGGTGAAGACGTGAGAGAAAAGAGGCCGCTTTGAGGCCGAGAACCAGGATAAGACGAGGGCGTTGCAGTTCGAGTGTGAGCCGGAAGATGTCGCGGCAGTGATCACGGAAGTAGGATGATGGTAAACTCATACGGGATATGGGGTGCGGGATGCGAGATGCGGAATTAGGGATACGTGATCGGATACCAAGAAGATAATTCGTAAAAAAACAGTCCAGGGGATCGATTCCTGCTTGTATGAGCAGATCAAGCAACTCATTCCAGGCATGAGTCGACCGGGAATGGTCCTGGCGGACGCCATGAACTTTGAGTACGTTGAGGTTGGGAGAATACCGGTCACCAATAATCATAACAGCTTTTTCGGAGAGCCTTCCCTCCTCTTTGCTATACATACCCGGGCCCGCCGGGAAGAAAAGGGTATCATTTGAATCGCCATAGAGTGGCCGGATCTCAGGAGGGTACCAGGAGTAAGATTTTACCTTTTCAACCAATAATTGCAATTCAGTATCCATAATATTTGCGATTTGTGATTTGTGATTTGTGATTTGTTTTTTGCGAAAAATTGTGTGAAGTGCGAAATCAGACATCGCACTTCACAC
>Ga0118677_10011384_pt1 | contig 13338 bp, 10 predicted proteins | sample AliMusrvi5mmetaG_FD_86154 | JGI IMG/M metagenome (GOLD analysis project Ga0118677, IMG submission 86154)
GCCTTGAGGTAGGCGGTGCGATACGCCAGGACGGCGTAGGCCGCGGCGTGCGACTTGTTGAAGCCGTAACCGGCGAAGGGAACGAGTATGTCGAAGATGCGGTCCGCGTCGGCGGGCTTGAACCCGTTCCTCACCGCGCCATCGATGAAGGTGCCCTTCTCCTTGCCCATGGCATCCGACTTCTTCTTGCTCATCGCGCGGCGCAGGAGGTCGGCCTGGCCCAGACTGTAGCCGCCGATGCGCTGGGCGACCTGCATCACCTGCTCCTGGTAGACGATGACCCCGTAGGTCTCCTTGAGGATGCCCTCGAGGCAGGGGTCGGGGTAGCTGATCGGGGTCCGTCCCCACTTCGAGTCGATGAATTGCGGGATGTTGTCCATCGGGCCCGGTCGGTAGAGCGCGTTGAGCGCTATCAGGTCCTCCATCCGGGAGGGCTTGGTCTGCTTTAGGATCGCCTGCATCCCGCTCGACTCAAACTGGAAGACCGAGGTGGACCGGCCCTCGCCGAGCATCTCGAAGGTCTTCGCGTCGTCCTCGGGGATGCGGTCTTCCTCGATCTCCACCCCGCGCTTGCGGATCAGCTCGATCGTGTGCTGGATCAGCGTGAGGGTCTTGAGGCCGAGGAAGTCCATCTTCACCAGGCCGCATTTCTCGAGGTACTCCATCGTGTACTGCGTGGCCACGATGCCCGTCTTCGGATCCTTGAACAGGGGCACGAAGTCGCTCAAGGCCGTCTTGCCGATCACGATTCCCGCCGCGTGCAGGCTCGCGTGGCGGTTCTTGTGCTCCAGCTTCCTGGCAACCTCGAAGAGCTCACGGTACTTTTCCTGTTCGGCCAAGGCCCGCAGCCTGGGCTCCCCCTCGAAGGCCTTGGCGAGGGTCATCTTGGGATCCTCGGGCACGAGCTTGCCGATGTTGTTCGCGTCCTCGAAGGATATGTCCAACGCCCGCGCGACGTCCTTTATCACCGCCTTGGCCTTGAGGGTCCCGAAGGTGATGATCTGCCCCGTGCGGTCGGCCCCGTACTTGCCCATCACGTACTCGATCACCTCGCCCCGGCGCTCGTAGCAGAAGTCGATGTCGAAGTCCGGCATCGAGATGCGCTCGGGGTTGAGGAAGCGCTCGAAGAGGAGGTTGTACTTGAGCGGGTCGATGTCGGTGATGCGCAGCGCGTAGGCTACGATCGAGCCCGCGCCCGAGCCACGGCCGGGGCCCACGGGGATGCCCCGGTCCTTCGCCCAGTGGATGAAGTCCCAGACGATGAGGAAATATCCCGTGAACTTCATGGAGATGATGACGCCCAACTCGTAGTCGGCGCGCTCCCGGATCGCGTCGGTCATGTCGGGATAGCGGCGCGCGAGCCCTTCGAAGCTGAGGTGCCGAAGGTAGTCCTCGGGGCTCGAGTATTCCGACGGCGTCGCGTAATCGGGCAACAGGGGACCCGGATAGGCGATCTCGAGGTCGCAGAGCTCGGCCACCCGCAGCGTGTTCGTGAGCGCCTCGGGAACCTCGGCGAAAAGGGCGGCCATCTCCTCGGGCGACTTCATGTAGAACTCGCTGCCGTGGAAATGCATGCGCCCCGCCTCGTCCCGCTTGCGGTTGGTGCCGATGCAGAGCATCACATCGTGGGCCTCGGCGTCGGCGCGCTCGAGGTAGTGCATGTCGTTGGTGCACACGAGGGGAAGCCCCGTTCGCCTCGCCATGGCGACCAGGCCCTTGTTGGCGACCTTCTGTTCCTCGATGCCGTGGTCCTGCAGCTCAAGGTAAAAATGCTCGGGTCCGAAAAGCTCGGCATAACGCATCGCCACGCGCTCGGCCTCGGCCTCCTTGCCCATGAGGATGAGGCTCGGGATCTCACCCGCGATGCAGGCCGAGCAGGCGATGAGCCCCGCGGCGTGCGAGGCGAGGATTTCGAAGTCGATCCGCGGCTTGTAGTAGAAACCCTCGATGTACGAGGCCGAGGACAGCTTGAGGAGGTTCCGGTAGCCCACCTCGTCCCGGGCCAGCAGCACGAGGTGCCAGTACTTGTTCCCGTTCTCGGTGCCCGTCCGCTCGAAGCGGGAGCTCCCTGCCACGTAGAACTCGGCCCCCACGATCGGCTTGATCCCGGCTTCCCTGCAGGCGTCGTGGAACTTGACCGCGCCGAACATGTTGCCGTGGTCGGTCAGGGCCAGCGCCCCCATGCCCAACTCCTTGGCCTTCCTGACCATGGAGTCCACCGAGGCGGCGCCATCGAGGAGCGAAAAATCGGAATGGTTGTGGAGGTGGACGAAATCTGCCATAGGTGCCGGTCAGTATAGCGCGCGGAAGGCGGGGCAAGGAAGACCGTGCGAATCAGTCCATGGTCTGATGGAATATTTGGAGAAAGCCTGAGGGTGTCAGCACCGTGGCAGAAGTGCGCGAGGTCTCCGGAATGTGCCTGGCATTCCCGGTGACCAATGCATCCACCCTGGACCCGGCGCCCCACCAGGATTCAAAAGACCGCTCACCAGCACATTCGTGTCGAGCACCACCCTCATGCTTTCCGTTCGCGGCGGACGGCGAGGATCTCGGCCTCAATTTCTTCCTCGGTCACCCTATTTTCCATTTTCATCGCGGCATTTTGCATCCGATTCACGGCCTGTGTGGCCAGAGCCTGGCGAATCGCCTTGAGTGTGTTCTCCAGAGTGCTTTCGGAGACGGCTGTGATGAGCGCCACCGGTTTTCCACCATTGGTCAAGATGATTTCCTGATTGTTCCCAAGTTCGGAAAGCACGCGCGACGAATCATTGCGCAGATCCCGGATACCGACGAAATTCATGGCAACCCTCTCAGCAGTAATGTTGCACAATAATGCCACAGAGACAAGAATCGAGACGGCTGGTCCTGACTCCTTTAGCGGGATCACCTGCCAGAGGAGCTTTTTCCCCGCATTGGCAGACGGGCAGGACCACCGGGGAGCCCGCCGCGACACCTGTCTTGAAAAAGCTCGGGCGAACCTCCACCCCTCACTTGCGGAGCAAACCTCCCAAGCCGGAGCTCCCGAGAAGGGATATCTTGAAGATGTGGTAGAGCATCGCGGGGGACGAGGCGATGGCGATGTAGACCGGAGTCCACTCAGGGTGGAATTTCTCCTTATATTTGCGCAGGCCCTTGAAGTTGTAGATGTGCTCCACGTATTGGTAGATGTAGTGGCATATCTTGTCCCACCGTGCGCCCAATGGATGGTAGTTGAAACCCGAGAAAGGCGCGATGCCGAGATTGAAATGACGATATCCCTCTCCCTTGCCGTGGAGCATCAGCGACGCGAAGAGGAAATCCATTATGCCGTGCGGAGAATCCTTGACGTAGCGCATGAGGTCGACACGAAGTTCCTGCTTCGTCCCGGTGTCCCAGAGGTTGCAGAAGGCAATGATCCTGCCCTCCTTTCGGACGACCGCGATGTCGAAATTGGCCAGGTAGTCCCTGTCGAAGTACCCGAGCGAGAACTTCTTCTCCTTGACCTTTTTCTCCTCCAGCCAGGCCTTCGAGATGGCCTCGATCTCGGCGCCTATCTCCAGGAACCGGTCCCTCCGGACGATCTCGAACGAGTAGCCGTCCTTCGTCAGCTTGTTCACGGTGTAGCGAACACCCTGGTTCTCCTTGCCAGCGGTGCTGAATCCCTCGAGGGGCACGCGGGCCTCCTCGCCGATTTTCAGGAAGGCCAATCCCAGCTCGATGTAGTGGTCGAGGTATCTCTTGTCGATCTCGTAGAAGATCGGCACCCCGTCGAACTGGTCGCAGAGCTCCTTGAACTTCCAGATGAGCTCGTTGGTGTTGGCCGGATCGCCTATTGGATCGCCCATCGCTATCCAGCTCCTGCCATGGACTCCGTACATTATGAAGCTTTTCCCGTCTTCGCTGAAAATGAACATCTTGTCCCCGAGGATCGCCAGATTGGCAATGGACGAGGTTGATTCCGCGATGATGGACCGCGCGAGTTCGAGCTCATCTTCGCGCGAGGGGCGCCCGATGAAATGCGCGGGCTTGATGAAGAAGTAGAGGATCGCGCACAGAAGAAGCGTGCCAGCCACGAAGGACAGCACGAGGGCTTGCGAGATCGAGCCCCGCAGCTCGACTATGTGCTCGTACTCGACGATGAAACTCGAGATCAGGAAGACGAGTGCGGCGGCCATGGCGAGCATCAGCAACCAGGATCGCTTGCCGATCCTGCGGGTCATGTTCGACTTCCGGTTGAAATACGGCTTGCTTGGCAGGAAGAAGAAGAGGAGGAGGCAGAGGAACACCGTGAAGTGGATCGGGTATTCCATGAATGAGGAGAGGGCTATCTCCGCGATCAGGGCGATGATGCCGATGGGGTGGATCGCGTTGCTCCGCTTGTAGACGCCAAAGGCCAGGAGAAGGAAGAGCAAACCCAGGAAGACCTTGAACAGGCTCCTGTATTCCACGATGTGGAAGGAGAAGATGAAATCCACCCACCTGATGTCGAGGTCGGTCGAAAAGGACGTCGCCGCGAGGATCGACGCAACGCCCCAGACGAGGGAGCACAGACCGAAGATGACAGGCACGATCCTCAATCCCGCCCTCCGCAGGAACGCGAAGAAATTCGCGATGGACGACCTGTTCTGCGCAACCTCGTAGAGGGCGTAGGCGACGAAGCCGAGGAGCAACGGCAGGAAATAATAGACGATGCGGTAGATCAGCAGGATGCCGAAGGTCGCGGAGCTTTCCATGTATGGCGAGAACGCCCAGAGCATGATGGAATCGAACACGCCCAGGCCGCCCGGGACGTGGCTTACGAGCCCCGCGATCTGGGCGACCATGAACACCGTGAAGAACAGCGGGAAACCCACGGTGCTCGACGCGGGGAGGAGGACGTAGAGCACGAGCGAGGCCAGGAACCAATCGACGAGGGAGACGGCGACCTGGAGCGAGGCCACGCGCCAATCGGGGAATGTGAACTGGCGCTTGAGGATGGTGAACGGCTTCTTGACCAGGACGGAGGCGAGGAGATAGCCGAACGTGATGGCGAGGAGGACGGCGCCGACAGCCGAAAGGTCCCGCACAGGGGGGAACCCCGGCGGGAAATCCGGCAGGCTGATGGGAAAAAGGGTGAGCGCGAATCCCCCGGAGGCGAAGAGGCCGACCCAGAAGGTCGCGATGCACAGCGATATCAGCTTGGCGACCTCCACCCCGTCCAGGCCGAATTTCTTGTAGTATCGGTATCGTATCGCGTTGCCGGTGAGGAGGGTGAAGCCCAGATTGTTGCTGAACACATAGCTTAGGACCGACGTGAAGGCCACCTGCCTGAGGGGGAGGGCCCTCCGGATATAATAGAGCGACACAAGGTCGTATCCGATGAGGGCGACGTAGGAAACCATGGTGAGGAGGATCGCGAACGAAACCTGTTTGACCGAAAGGTGGGAAAGGCCTGCCACGATGTCCCCGATTTCGTAGGAGCGAAGCTTCAGGAAAATGGTGAACATGGCAAGGCCGAAAAGGACGCACGCGAAAACAGCGCTGACTATCAGAGAGATTCGCTTGCTCAAGAACCCCCCCGATCGCGATCCATCATCTCCGGAACGGCCACTGCAGGATAGGAAAAGACTACGGCAGGGGACTCACGTTGTCAAATTTCGCGTGCAATGCATGCATCGAGCCAGGCCAGGCAGTCGGCCCGCGACCTCCTCCTTTCACCTGCGGGTCGCGGGAGGACCAGTCCACCTTGCTGTTGGTGGGCGATCTGGACGACCGCCTTTACCGCCCCCGATTCCGGCTCGAAGCGCCGCACGAAACTGGATGGGATCATGGCTCAGCACACTTCCCTCCAATGAGGTGCCTCGGATTTTGACGACGTCAAGAGCCGCCTCAGGATGTGAACCATGGAAGGGGGGAGCGCGGAAACCTTGGCATGGGCGTCTGGTGTTCTTGCGGATTCACGGCATCCAATCCTGCTCCCCACGCGCCATAAGGGTATTCCCTCGACATCATCCAGCGCTGACAGTAAAATACAAACCATGCCTAGGGTACAGAAGACCCAGATGTTCGGTGACACGGCGGAACTGATGCGGCAAATTGCGCTTGGCGAGGATTCCGTCCTTGAGCTGAAGAACCTGCGCTTCGATGGCAACCAGGTTGCCGGGTCGCACCGCAACAGCATGGCGGACGAGATGGCGGCGATGGCGAACACCGCGACCGGAATCATCGTCCTGGGGGTCGACGATGATTCGAAATCGATTGTCGGCCTCCCCCTGGACAAGCTGGATATTGTCGAGACCTGGCTCCGGGGCATCTGCAACGACCTGATCGAACCGCCTCTGGACTGCGTCATCCGCAAACTCTCCCTCGCGGGGGACGATGGCATCGAGAAGGTGATAATCCGCATCGATGTGTCACGGAGCCTTTTCGTGCATCGGAGTCCTGGCGGCTACTTCCGGCGCATCGGCAGCTCGAAACGGCAGATGAATCCGGAGATGCTCGCACGCCTGTTCCAGCAGCGCTGTCAAACGCGCTTGCTGCGCTTCGACGAGCAGCCGGTCGCCGAGGCCGCCCCCGAGGCGCTCGCGGAAAAGCTGTGGTCCCGGTTCCGCACCCCGCTTTCTCCCGTGGGCGACGAGGATTTCCTGCGGAAGGCGAAACTGGTCGCCGAGGACGAGGGGGGCGGCCTTCGTTCCACCGTGGGCGGCGTGCTGATGGCCACGGAGCACCCGGAGGAATTCATTCCCGCGGCCTACATCCAGGCGGTCTGCTACCGTGGCACGCAGCGAAGCGCCGCCCATCAACTCGACACCAAGGACATCACGGGACCGCTGGATTCGCAAGTCAAGGACGCGTGCAATTTCATCGAGCGCAACATGCGTGTCTACGCCATCAAGGCTCCAAACCGCATTGAGACGCCGCAGTTCTCGATGAACGCGGTCTTCGAAGCGGTCGTCAACGCGGTCGCGCATCGGGACTATTCCGTCTATGGCTCCCGGATCCGTCTTCACCTCTTCGCCGACCGCCTGGAGCTATTCTCCCCGGGAACGATACCCAACACCATGACCATCGACAGCCTCTCGGAACGGCAATCGGCTCGCAATGAACTTCTTTGCTCCCTGCTGGCCCGTTGCCCGATGAACGTGGATGCCGGCGACAACAGGCGCAGGTTCATCATGGACAGGCGCGGCGAAGGCGTCCCGAGTACCGTTTGATCGATGATGCCGAGCTGTTGCTGACGATCCACGCCGCGAAATCTCCGCATGGGGAAGACGTGGAATGAACGCCGAGGCTGGGACCTGCCATGGTCCTCAGGACAAGACCAGCTTTTCATCGCGCTGCGCCCTCTCCGAAACCGGGACGGGCTTGTACTTGCCGGGCGCATCGCATATCTCCTCCGGAGCGGGAATGGGGCGCCTCTTGGGGGGCAAAAGCTTGAAATCAGGGCCGCTCTGAACCTGGAAATATTGCCGCAGGATCTCCCTTCCAAGAACCTCCGCGAGGAGCGACGGCACCGCGTTCCCGATCTGCCGTTGGACGTTGGAGGTGCCGCCGAGCACCTCGACATCATCGGGGAATGTCTGCAACCGGGCCATCTCCCTCATGGTGAGCCGTCGGTTTTTCCAGTGGAAAGGGCCTATCGCGGTTCCCGGCTGCGCCTGGATCGTCCAGCTGGGAAGGTTCTTGGAAAGCTTGAGTAGGAAACTCCAATAACGGGACCGCCAGCCGAAGAGGTCTTTCCCCCCTCCCCGGTTGGTGTGCCAAAGATAGTTCTTGCCTTCCGGGATGGATGGAAGCAGATCGCCCCAGGTGCCGCCGACTTTGCTGGGAACAGGCGCCTCGTCGGCGTCGTCCAAGTCCCCGATCGCGTCCCATGCGCACCGGTACGATTCGAAGGCAAAAAGCTCATCAGCGTTCTCCATGTCCTCCGCGCTGAAACGTGGGTGAGGGAAGACGAACTCCTTGCCATCCCGGCATCCGATGATGAACACCCGCTCACGCACCTGGGGTACGCCGAAATGGGCAGCGTTCAGAACCTTCCACGTGAACGAGTAGCTGGTCCCTTTCTCGGCGTTTATCTTGTTCAGTCTATCCTGAAGGAAAACAAGACCTTCGTCCTTGCCCTTATAGGCCAGGCCGTATACGTTTTCGATGATGAAGGCGTAGGGAAGGGCCTCCTCGAGCACCCTCATGTATTCTTCAAGAGTGTTCGCCCGTGGATCGCCGAGGCGCATGGAGTCGCCACTTTTCCAGTAGCCCGATTTCGAGAACGGCTGGCATGGCGGCCCGCCGACAAGCAAGGCGGCCTCTTTTTCCACCAGCGACCCCGCAGCAAGAATATGAGATGTCGGGAAGTTCTCTATCAAGCCTTCAAGGACAGGCCAGTTCCGGTTTTTCCTCAGGGTATCGCAGCAATACCTGTCCATCTCCAAGCACACTGCGGTCTCGAACCCGGCCGCTTCCAACCCATAGTCAAGCCCGCCAGCACCCGAAAAAAGACTGATGACACAATGATTTTTATTGGATACCATGATTTTGCCTCCGTGCATCGCAACCGCATGTTAATAGGAGTTTGGTGTATTGTCAATACACGTTAAATCATGGGCCAGATAAAATTCGACCTGCGCGCCGCGCTCGAAGCCTTCGAGGCCAGGACCGGCATCAGACTGACGTACGAGTCCTTGGCTCAAAGGACCGAGCTTTCCATCGACACCATAAAATCGATCGCGTCACGGGATGGCTACAATGCAACCCTGAAGAACATTGCCACGATATGCGGCGCGCTGAAATCCAATCCGCTCGATTATCTCAGATGGATCGAAAGTCCCGAGGAGTAGAATGAAAATCGATTTCGAGTTGGCCAAGCGGATTCTCGAGGAAGAGGCGGACCAAATCCGGACTGTCGAGGTGTCAGGATACTGGGTGGAGATAGTCGAGCGATTGAGCCAGGAATGCCGCCACAAGAACAAGACCATGATAGCGGCGCTGGGAACGGCGGTGTTGGCGAAATCGACGAACCCGCTCGTCGATGTCTTTTCCCTGCAGGTCGGTGAAAACAAGGATTCGAACACCTACTCCGCCCGCGCGCTCTGCAAGGAGGTGCTGGCGGCGAACGCGAACCGTCTGGGAATCGACCTTGGAGTCAGTGGCCGCGAACCCTTGAACAACCAGCCTTTCTTTGGAAAAGAAAGAATATCCGAAACCATGAAAGTGCGCTCGGACGCTCAAGTGAGCCTTGGCATCCTCGTCGAGGCTTTGCGCGAACTTGGAAAACTGAAAACCCAAAAGCAGGCTCGAAATGCGCTCCGATCATTCCTTCAGTCCCGGAAGAGGAAGAGCGCGGCGATCACGATTCCCGATGATGCGGGCGAAGGGCTTGATGAAAACGACTTCGTCGAGTTGATCACGGCTTTCGTTGTTGCTGACAGCGAGGGTGGCAAACGCGCACAGGCTGTGGCCGCCGGTCTGTTGGATATCCTGTACGGGCCAGACCGAATAATGGCGAAGCGGGTGAATGATCCAAGCCGGAACAGTCCTGGCGACATCAGTGTCCTTGAGAATAACAGCGGAGAAAAGATCGAACGCGTGTTTGAGGTGAGAGACAAGCCAATCAACACCAAAGACATCGAGATTTTCGTCGATTCAGTCATGCGCTCCTCACTGTCGAAGGCCGGCATGCTCGCGGTGTCATATGACCAAGAGCCATTGGACATCGAATCGAGTGTCCGATGGGCCGAGGTACGGCAGATCAGGCTGAGGGTTTTCATTGGCTGGGAGCAGATCGTGAAAGAGGCCCTGTTCTGGGCCGAGGTCCCGGGCCTCTCGATCGGCGCGGCGAGAAACGCGATAGGTGCCAGAATGGCGTTCCATGAAGTTTCCGATGAGGGTAGAAAGGAATGGCTGGAAGGAAAGTAGGGACGCCCTCTCTTCGAGAGTGAGGACAGCCAACCCGGGAGAGCGACAACTCGTCCTATCAATTTCCTTGGCAACAACGAAGCGAACCGCATTTTTTTGAATTACACTTTTACCAACGAAAGGAAGCGCCACCATGAAACACCTTGCACTCGGTTTTGTTTTGCTGACTGCCACGATCGCGAACGCACAGACCACGGATCCGGTGATTGCCCACTACTATGACCTCAAGGAACACCCCGCCCACAACCTCGACATTTCGCACTGCACGCCACAAACACTGATGGCCACGCTGTGGTGGAGCAATTACATCTCCATCACTTTTTATCAAGACCAGTTTTTCTTGGAAGAAAGATTGTCAGGCTATCAACTGAAAGGAAGCTTCCAGGTTCAAGGCACCACCATTGTCTTCACCGTTCCCAATCCACCGGAATACGTGGATGAACGCTTTTTCTCCGCGGATTCGCATCAGTTCACCTTGGTGTGGACACCGACACCCACCGATTTCTGGAACCCCCTGGCATTAAAAAACCCCACATCGGGATTGTCTTTTTCAACGCACGACGTGATGTCACCGATAGGCCAGGTGTATGACCTGAAGGGAACCAAGACACTGAAAATCGCGGAACAACGCAAGGTGGCAACCCAGAATCTCAACGCCAGGGAAAAACCATCCACCACCGGCGCCAAGATCCTCACCCTTAAAGCCGGCATCACCGTCGATGTCTTTGGAACCACCGTGGAGAAAACCACCATCGATGGACTCACCGCACCCTGGGCCTACATTCGTTTTCCGGAGGGCGAAGACATCAGTTTTGGCTGGGTCTTTTCGGGGTATCTAAAATAGAAGCGATTCTGACTCAATCTTCCATCAATATCGCTCGGGCTTGCCTTGGGTGGCGGCCGCGATTAGACTGTCTGCATGGGTTTGCTCGTTCCCGCACCGATCGCCAAGGATGAGGCGGAAAGAATCGTCCAGGACAAGCTGCGCTGGATTCTGGGGTCGAGCGATCCCATGGCGGTGATCGTCTTCGGCTCGGCCGCGCGGGACGAGATGACCGAGCGATCCGACATAGACCTCGCACTCATCTACCCCGACGAGGCGTCGCTCAAGGCGGGCCGCAGGGCCATCCACGGCCAAAGCCCCGCCGGCTCCTGGCCCGCCGACCTGCTCTTCTATACCAAGGACGTCTTCCTGAGAAAGCGGGAATCGGGCGGGGTCTGCGAGCTCATCGGGAAGGAAGGCAGGGTGATCCACGGAGGGCTCGGATGAGTCCGTCGAGCCAGGAGAGGGTGTTCCGCAAGGGCTACGCGGCCGAACTGCTCCGCATCGCGGAGTCGGACCTCGGAACGGTGGAATACCTCCTCGAGGGGCTGGCCCAGGGAAGGATCCGCGGCGAGAGCTATTTCTTCGCTGTCCAGCAGTGCCTCGAGAAGGCGCTGAAAGCCGTGCTGGTGCACCGTGAGATACCCGTTCCCATGGTCCACGACCTGGGCGTCCTCCTCGCGAAGGTCCCACGGGAATGTGAGCCTCCCTTCGGCTACGAGATCGGAGCGCTCACCGAATTCGCCGCCGCCAGACGCTACGAGGAGTTCGCGCTCGAATGGGGGCTGGAGGAAGCCAAGGAGGCCTTGGGCCTCGGCACATCGGCCGTGGACTGGGCCAAGGGCGTCATCGCCCAGGCCTGAGGAAGCTCCGCGACCTTTCGCCGGAATCTGCGTTCGCCAGCAAAAGCATGGACAGGGAAGGATTCCGACGCGAATGGATTGGGGGAGGACGGCCGCTCTCGGAGGGAGGATGCCCCCATCTCGCCGGTATGCCAGTTTGCCCACCCAAACACAGCACTTGCATCAATATGGCTTTAAGTACATAATTGGGTATGGTTTGGAACGTCCTTTTTCACGACGACTTTGCGGTTGAGTTCGCAGCCTTGGATGAGAGCCTGCAAGACGAACTACTGGCGCACGCCCTATTGCTGAGGGATTTTGGTCCCGGTCTGGGGCGACCAACAGTGGATACTTTGAAGGGCTCTAAGCACACCAACATGAAGGAATTGCGGTTTGCTTGGACCGGCGAGGTGTGGCGCGTGGCGTTCGCGTTTGATCCAGAGCGCCAGGCAATTTTGTTGGTAGGTGGCGACAAGGGCGGCGCAGATCAACGGCGATTCTACAAACGACTGATCGCCGTCGCGGACGAGCGGTTTGACGGCCACCTCAGCACATTGAGGGCATCGAAGAAGGAGCATGGACATGGCAAAAAAACTTGAGCAATTGATGGCTGACCTGCCGGCAAAACGGCGCTCGGCGATCGAGGCGCGTGCCGGCGATTTGGCGACGCTGAAGGACCTGCGCCAGGCCGCCGAACAGACCCAGCAAGACCTTGCCGCAGCCTTGGGTGTCGGACAGGATACCATCTCTCGCATGGAAAAGCGCAGCGACATGCTGCTGTCCACAATGCGTCGCTATGTTGAGGCGATGGGCGGAACCTTGGAATTGGTGGCACGGTTCCCCGACCTTTCGGACCTGCCCGGACTGGTCGATTCGGAACCGGACCGGCCAGGGATCGTGCATCGGCTCGATCGTGGGACTTCCGGTTTGATGGTCGTGGCCCGCACCCCCGACGCCTATCACTCGCTGGTCGGTCAGCTTTCGTCGCGCGAGGTGTCGCGCACCTATCGTGCACTGGTCCTCGGCACCATCGAGGGGGAGTCCGGTCTGATCGATGCCCCCATCGGACGTTCGGTGAGCTCGCCGACCCGCATGGCGATCACCCGTAAGGGCAAAGAGGCCCGCACCCGCTACCGGGTCGAGCGGCGGTTCTCGCCGATGGAGAAATCGAGCTGGGAGGCTTCAGCAGCCGAGGTCAAGGACCTGACCACGCCCAACCGTTACAATTTGCGCAAAGGTGAACTCACAGATCAGGAGATCGAGCAAGTGCGGGGCGGAGGCTGGGACTTGGCGACGCTGCAACGGGTGGTGGATCAGTTCGTGTTGCATTACGACGCGTGTGGCACGAGCCGGCAATGTTTCAAAATCCTCCAGGATATCCGGGATTTGAGCGTGCATTTCATGCTGGATGTGGACGGGACGATTTACCAAACGCTCGATCTGAAGGAGCGGGCCTGGCACGCGACCAGCTCCAACAGCCGCTCGGTGGGCATCGAAATCGCCAACATCGGCGCCTATGGGCCGTCGGGACGGAACCCGTTTGATCTTTGGTATGCCAGGGAGGGCAAAGGAGCGACGCGCCTGAAGATTCCCTTGAATTTTGGCAATGGAGGGATTCGAACCCAAGGGTTTGCCGGTCATCCGGCGCGGTCCGAGCCGGTGCGGGGAATGGTCCAAGGCAAGGAGTTGGTCCAATATGATTTCACGCCGGAACAATACCAGGCGCTGATCAAACTGACGGCCACCCTCTGCCAAGTGTTGCCGAAGATCAAGTGTGACTACCCCAGGGATGCGTCGGGG
>Ga0118677_10011385_pt1 | contig 13337 bp, 11 predicted proteins | sample AliMusrvi5mmetaG_FD_86154 | JGI IMG/M metagenome (GOLD analysis project Ga0118677, IMG submission 86154)
ATATATAATATAGTATGGTATATATCTAATTTATTCAGGAGGCCCATGTACGATTACGATGTTATCATTGTCGGCAGTGGACCATCAGGATCGATGGCTGCCTACCATCTCGCCGTGAAGGGTATTTCCGTCCTGTTGCTTGAAAAAGCGACTTTACCGCGACCTAAAACGTGCGGAGGAGGATTAACATTTAAGGCGATTAAAAAAATCCCTTTTGATATCAGCCCTGTTGTTGAGGTTTTTGCCAGGGGAGGGATCGTGGCTTACGAAGGACAGCCTCTGGTAAAAATTGAAGAATCAGATGTCGCCTATCTCATCCGCAGGGAGGCCTTTGATCATTTCCTCGCCAAAAAGGCTGTTTCTGCAGGAGCGAGGCTATTTGACAACTGTCCGCTATCTTCCTTCGAGCTCGACGCGGAAAAAGTTAAAGTTGTGACCCCGCAAGGTACCTTTTCAAGCCGGTTCCTCATCGGCGCGGATGGCGCAAACAGCATTATCGCCCGAAAATGTGGCCTGCTGAATAACCGCGAGATGGGGATGGCGCTCGAGGCTGAATTTGAAGTCCCTGAAGATATCCTGAAAGCCCAGGGTCCATTTTCAACCTTCGATTTTGGCGCGATTCCGCATGGTTATGGATGGATATTTCCCAAGGACGGAAGAATATCCATCGGCGTTTACCATGCTTCACCTGGCAAGCGGTCTAATATTCGCCAGGATTTTGAACATTATCTATCCATGAATCCTCAAATCGCTGCCCTTGGGATAAAAAACCTGCACGCGCATCCCATTCCACTGGGAGGCCAGAAAACACCGCGCCAATCCGGGCGTGCTTTGCTTGTAGGAGACGCGGCCAATCTTGCAGATCCCTGGGTAGGTGAAGGCCTTTATTATGCAGTCAGCAGTGCGGAAATTGCAGCGGATGTGATTGGTAAGTGCTTGCAGGAAAACCGCTCAAATCTTGATGAATATGATCTGCGGATTTATGAAACATTTATTAAGCAGTTTGGTTACGCGCGGATTTTTGCCCGGTTGATTTACCGCTTTCCTCATTTTGCAACACGTTTAATCAGCAAAAGCCCGACCATGCAGCGCATGGTTTTTGGCAACCTGCGAGGCACGTATACATTCGAAAGATTCACAAGGAACCTTCTATTAAATGTCCCGCGAATTGTAATCGAGGCTTTATTTTAAATGCCATGTTCAGGTCGATAAGGATTTCTGGTAAATTCGATTGCGCTGCATGGGCTGGGCTCCAGCTTGAAAATGGCATGGTTTGTGTGTATCTGGATCTAAAATCGTTCTGCATTCTGGTAAAATTTGGGCATTACCCAAAAAATGAAACAGGACAAAAGCTGGAAAGGCAATGTTATGAATGATACCGAAATCAATATGGTCTGCCCGAAGTGTGGAGCTGTGGTGGATCTTGACCTGACGCGCTGCCCAGCATGCGGGCTTGATTTTTATCCGGAAGAAAAATCAGGGGAGCTTGAGCCGGAAGCGCCTGAAAATAAAACGGGCTGGCTGAATGTATTTGTAGCTGTTTTAGCTGGTATCTTTATTTCCACCTTGATCGCATTTATCCTGAATTTTATCGCGGCCCAATTCTATCCAGCTTCCCAGGTTACCGGTATCGGTTCTTTCATTTTATTTGCTGCGGGGCCTCTGGGAGCGGTTTCCGGAGGATTTGTGGCCGCCAGTTTAGCCCATGAGAGGCCCTTCTTGCCGGCGTTTTGCGTATCCTTTTTAACCATTCCCGTTGTGGTGCTTCTAAACACACGCTGGCAATCCACAGTATTTACCGCCAATTCAATCACAGCCTGGATCACCATTCTTTTAGCCGGGCCAGCAGGCGCATTCCTCCAAACGCGCCTCAAACATGGAATAAAATGGCCTGGCTGGAATAAGAATGGCGAGGCAGCTCTATACCAGGACCTGCTGGTCAAATCCCGGTTTGACAATGACCGCGCTGACCGGCTGATTGCATATGAAAAACGCCGGAACCCCCATGGAAACCGCTTGGAATTGATCCAGAGTGCGATTGACCGTTGGGAACGGGATAACCGTTAAAACCGAAATCCACTGGATCATGATCCAGTGGATTTCGGTTTGCATCCTGTTTATTTGATAAATCCATGTTCGACGTGTTTGGGTTCAGTAATGCCCTCTGTAAAAGCATCCACCATGCCGCGGTACATATCGTTCCAAAAAGCCCTGGCGCCCTCCCATTTGTTGGCATCAAACGCCGCGATCCATTTATCCAGGTCCGGATTGACCAACCCATTTTCACGCCACTTTTTCAGGTATTCGCTGATGATGTCGACAACCCTTTCCGACTCCCAGAATGTCGAAAGGTCGGATTGGAAAAGATGGATTGATTTGGCCAGTTCAAAATTGGTCCACCAAAAATTTATATCCAGCTCAAAGTGGGACGAGGTAATCTCGTCGATGATATCTTCGACCCACTTCCGATGAAACCGGCATGCTCCGCTGTTTTCTGAATATAGTTCGTAAACAAACCGTTCAACATTCTTGCGCCCCAACTGGTAAGGCTCAATAAATTCCAACCCGTAAAAGTTGAAATATTTACCCATCAGCGGCATGGGGGAAAAAACACCGGCAGTCCAATATTGGTTGGGTACCATGCAGCCCTCCCTGCCGTGCGCCGTATAAACCGCGCGGTCGATCGAGCGGATTGCATACTTTTGGTCAAGCCATTTCGCCGCTGAGCGAAGGCCCCTGCGGAAAGGCTCTCCTTGCGGCGAAAACAAAACCATCTTCATGATTTCAAGCGCATAATCGGCATTATGCATGGAATCCAGGACAACATCAAATTCAGCTGCCTGGCTGGAGAATTTAAAGCGCGGCAAATCTTCAGGCAGTCCCAAATCTGCTGCAGGGATTAATTTTTGAGCGAGGAGTTCCATCAACCACGAAACCGTCCCACCCGCCTGAATTGAATCCCAACCCATGCTATCGATGAATTTATTGGCTTTTTCAGCTGCGCGCTGGTCAAAAATACCGCAATTTGGACCGACTGCCTGGTAGGGTTCGTAATCTTTTTTATATTCGTCGACAAACTTTTTGCATACCACAGGGCAGGGCTCGCCGCAGTGGTTAAAATTTTTGGGTGCAATCGTCTCTTCATTAAACTGTTTAAGAAAATGTTTGACGATAAATTGCTCGTGCTGTTCCAGCCTGGCCTGGCTGTTTGCATAAACAGATTGGTAGTTAAAACTGAGTAAGTGGTCTTCGGCCTCATACATATTTACGCCAAAAGTTCCGCCAGTTTCAAACTTGGGAGAATAGCGGTATTTTTGAGTGAAAGCCAGGTCGGTTGCCATTGCCTTCTGGCCAAAATGGTCCAGAAAATAACCATCCAGTTCTTTGCCTTCTTTTAGCGCCGGGTCTTCCCAATCACCGCCAAAAACAATGCCGGCAATATGGTGTTGATGGAGCAGCTGTGACCCAAGGCCTCCCCTTCCAGCCCAATCATCAATCACGGTCAATTCACCCTTTTTAACGTGGTTTGAACCGATGGCGCCTTCTTTTGTCTGGCGCGAGGCTGGGCCGAGGGCCAGAATGCGCATGTCGTCAACGGGATACTCTCCCTGATATTGATCAAACAATGATTTTTGGAGGGCATAAAAACCGGTCCATTTACGCCCGGAGGAGTCCACATAACCTTCCCATAATTGATCCGCATTAATCGGTGTTACCTGAACATCCAGCACATTGTTTAAATATTTAATCACAATTACGGAATCCACCGCAGCCTGCCCCCTCAGCCAGACATAATTTACCCCGACCCTGTGAAACACATGCATCGCGCCCCCTAAAGCTGATACATAGAACCCTTCCCATTGGGGCGAATAACCGCAAAAAATCATCCTGCGGGTGCCCGGAAGCGAAGACCCTGCCAGCAAACCTCCGCCAAAGGTCATGGATTTTTTATCTCTCGAGAAGCGGTCCCACCCATATTGAACTGGCCCGATTAAATTTTGGTCCAATGGGCAGTCAACCCCCCACTGGCCCGAAGACAAATCAATAACGAGTTCGTATAAAACAGATCGATGTCCCATTCAAACCTCCATCATACCAACAATACTTATCATTTTATCACCTGAGATAACGGATAACAAACTGGGATCATTGGGAATCGCCGTGATGGGTAATAAATGAAGGGAGCCATGGCTCTCCTCATTCAGACTTTACCCAAAAACCACAAATTGATAACCCGGTGGGTTCCCACCGGGAGATTTCTTATAGGTTACCAAACCCGTCTTTTACATCCTGGACTGTTTTTTATTGAATAATGGCGATCTGCTTAACATTTTACTGGTACAATTTACAATTATGGGATCTAAAAAAAGAAATTCTTTTAAACTGGCCTACGGCAGTACCTACCTTTCCCTGGATCTGGACCCTGCACTCCTTGTGGATGAGATAAATCCGCAGGAAATGGTGATGGCCGAAAATGAGGGGGAAATGATCGAATCCAGTTTGGATAACCCGCTGGATGGGTTTAACCTATCTCAATTTCACACCATGAAAAGTGCAGCAATTGCGGTAAACGATAAAACCCGCCCGGTTCCCCATGCAATCATGCTCCCTCCCCTGCTTAAAAAATTGCAATCCCTCGGTCTGGCTGGTAACCAGATCAAACTGATCATTGCCACCGGGACACATAAACCCATGCCGGAATCGGAATACGAAAAAATTCTCCCGGCGGATATTTACCAGCATTATCCTGTTATCTCTCACAATTGTGATGACGAAAAAAACCTGGTCTACCTTGGAGAAACAACCCGAAAAACCCCGGTAAAGATCAATCGCCAGTTTATGGAGTCCGATTTAAAGATCGTGTTGGGAAATATTGAACCGCACCATTTTATGGGCTTTTCAGGCGGGGCTAAAAGTATGTCCATTGGTCTTGCTGGACGCGATACGATCAACAAAAATCACGCCATGCTGACGGATCCCAGGACGAGTATTGGGGAATATGAAAACAATCCGATGCGCCAGGATGTGGAAGAAATTGGTTCTATTTCAGGGCTTCAATATGCCTTAAATGTGGTTCTTAACCACAAGAAAGAGATCGTTAGAGCATTTTCCGGGGCGCCGCTGGAAGTGATGAAAGCGGGCATCGAAGAAGTTCGCCGGACCGCGCAGGTTGCCATCCAGGGGCCATATGACCTTGTTTTTGCTTCGGTCGGTGGAGCACCTAAAGATATTAATCTTTACCAATCCCAAAAAGCGATGACCCATGCGGCACTCTGTGTTCGGGATCACGGCGCAGTCATCCTGGCAGCGAAATGTCCTGAGGGGAGTGGGAACCAGGCATTTGAAGAATACATGCAGGGTGTGAGCACAATTGAGCAGGTTTTTCAAAAATTCAACCTGGATGGATTCCGGGTGGGTCCCCATAAAGCATTTCAAATTGCCAGGCTGGCTTCCAGGGTAAATATCATCATGGTATCAGATTTGCCTGATCACATGGTCAAAAGCTGGTTTATTACGCCAGCCAAAAACCTGGACGAGGCATTTAAAATTGCGTGCGAAACAATCACCCCGTTGAATAAAATCGCGGTCATGCCGCGCGCGACCAACACCATTCCTTACATTGCCAACAGGTCTTAAGCGGCCAATTATGAGTTTCTGGTTTATAATAATCAAATAAAAGGTGACTTATGGCAAAAAAAGCTCAGGGAAAAATTACCATTGCTCCAGAAGTTTTAATCACCATCGCCAGGTTGAATACATTGATCATTCCTGGTGTTTCCGGCCTGGCCGTTAATACGGGCGGGGTTAACCGCTGGTTTGATAAAGGCCTGAGTGATGGGGTTCATATCACAGTTGAAGACAACAAGGTCTACACCGATATTTTTGTGGTTTTAAAACCGGACACAAATGTAATTGAAACCAGCCACGCCATCCAGCATCAGGTGGCCCGGGCCATCTCTGAAATGGTTGGAATGGAAGTTGGCAAAGTCAACATCCATGTGGAGGATGTCGAAATGGCATCCAGTACGGATGGAGCGGCAGCAGCCTGATATCATGAAATCACGCACCAAAGCCAGGGCCATTGCCCTGCAGGTTTTATATGAAGTGGATATGACAGGGCACAATCCGGCCGTCGTGATGCAGGAACGATTGGAAGAGGATAATAAACTGGCTGATAAATTGAACGAGTTTGTCAGGCAGATCGTTTTTGGTGTACAACCTCTTTGTGAAGAATTGGACACCATCATTTCCGAACATGCCCCCGAATGGCCGCTGGATCAGGTTGCCACCATCGACCGCAATATTATCCGGATTGCCTTATGGGAATTTGCCATTGATGAAGTTGTTCCGGTGAAGGTGGCGATTAACGAAGCAATTGAACTGGCTAAATTGTTTGGCTCAGACAGCACACCCCGATTTGTCAACGGCGTTTTGGGCAGCCTGGCATCGCATCAAAACGAAATCAAACAATATTATCTGGCAAGGCATCCTTCCACCAAGTAAAACCGGCATCTATGAAGCAAGATTACCGGGGGCTTATTAAATTTACCAGTTGGAAGTTTTTTGTTTTAGTGATTGTTTCACTGTCCCAGGTCCTATATGCTTGCGGCACCAGTGGAATAACCCGGATATCAACCCGTATGCTTCTGCCAGGTGCGGCTTTAAATTCTGCACAGGTCGAAGTCAGGTTTAACGTGCTGGTTCCAGAGACCAGCGACGAAATCAATATTGAAATTATTGATGAAATCACAGGGATCCCCTACCATTCCCTTCGTTACAAAATGGTAGAATCCGGTCCCAACGCCTATTCCATTTCCCTTCCTTTTCTTCAAAATGCGCTGATTAAGTATCGCTATTTACGGCGTGGAAGCTCGGATAATATTGAGTGCAACAACCTTGGCCAGGCCGTAAATTATCGCCTTTATTTTGCTCCCACACCGGGTGAGGTCAGGGATACGATTTACAGCTGGACAGACCATCCCGTGATCGTCAATGGAGGGACTATTGCCGGCAAAGTTATGCTGCCGGATAAAACCTCACCTGCGGGATCCATTCTGGTCTCTGCCGCCGGCATGCTGACCGAAACCGATGCGATGGGTAATTTCAATCTGAATAATGTCCCCGCAGGAATCCAAACACTGGTGGCGTTCAGTCCGGATGGGGCATTAATGCCATTCCAACAGGGAGCAAAAGTTCTGGCGAATGCCATTACCTATGCGAGTGTCATCCCCCAGCCTGCAAATTGGGTAAACTTGACCTTTAAAACATCCATTCCGCCTGATTCGCCCCAGGATATGCCCCCCGTGCACTTATTAGGAAATTTATTAAATCTCGGAGATACCTTCTCCACCCTGCAGGGAGGTGTGTCGATTGACCCATCCAGAACGCCGGTTATGCTAAAACAATCGGATGGTAATTATGCCCTCACTCTCAAGCTTCCCGCAGGATTTGACCTGCAATATAAATACTCGTTGGGGGATGGTTTCTGGAATGCGGAACACACGCTGAAAGGGGACATTCTGACCCGGGAAATCATTGTTCCCGAGCAGGACACAGTCATTAATGACCAGGTAGCTGCGTGGGGAATTCCAGGGCTTGCTCCTGTCCGCTTTAATCTATCAGTCCCCGAGAACACCCCCTCATCCAGCCCGATATCGGTCCAACTTTCCCCTTTTAGCTCGATGGAACCTGTGCCAATGTGGTCCTCTTCCGGCAAAAGCCCGTGGAATCTGACCCTGTTTCCACCGATGGCAGACCTTTCAACAATTAATTACACTTACTGCCACGACAATATTTGCGGTACCAGCAATAATATTTCCGCATCCTCACCCAGCGCAACCCCCAAAGGGTCATTTGTATTTAGTGCCTCTCCCCAAAACCTGGTTGATGATCTGAAGAATTGGGCGTGGTGGCAAAACCCGCTGGTCCCTGCGACCCTTTCCGGGGACACCGCGACACCCAAAGGCAGCCAATTTATTGCCGCCGTGGAATTTTCCCCCGATTATTCGCATGACCTGGTGCCCGGTTTCATGAGAAGTATTCAACATATTCGCCAGCTTGGCGCCAACTGGATTTTCCTGACACCCCAATGGCAGTGGTCTTCCGACGGGCAAGCATTCGCCGCGGCATCGATTAATTCTTCAATCTATGAATCGGACCTGTCCGAAATCACCCACTCAGCTGCACAAAACGGTTTATCCGTGGCCTATTTTCCCGGGATTATATATCCTCATGCGCCCAAAGACTGGTGGGAAAAGGCCCCCCATGATGCCACCTGGTGGGATGGATGGTTTAAAACGTATGATGGATTCATTTTGAACCAGGCTGTTCAGGCAGAAAAAAACCAGGCCGGCATGTTGATTATTGGCGGTCCCGGGGTCACACCCGCCTTACCGGGTGGGATGCTGAAAAATGGCCAGGGTTCAGGTGTTTTTCAGGATTCTGTCGCCCGGTGGCAAAATATTATCAAGCATATCCGCAGCAATTATCACGGCGCCGTGGTTTGGGCCGTATCTGATGAGGATTTGACCTCAGTCCCTGAAAGTATCAAAGCCGATGTGGATGCAATTTACCTTTTGTATTCATCCGGGGTATTGGACAACCAGCAGGCAATTACGCCAACCGGCCTCATCCAGGCAATCAATCAACCCCAGAAAATCAACAAACCGGTGATCATTGGCCTGGAATACCCTTCTGTTCGAGATTCTGTCCTGGGGTGTAAGTGGGACTATTCCAATTCGTGTTGGGGAACAACCAATCAGAACGAAGTGGACCTGGTCCAGCAGATGTCGATTTACGAAACCCTGTTTAAAAGCGTCAACGAGAACAAGACCATCTCCGGCCTGGTTTCGCGCGGTTTTTCTGCAATGGGGCCGGCAATGGATCCATCCTCATCTATTTACGGAAAACCAGCCTCGGCCCTGCTCTGGTATTGGTATCCGAAATGGACCAGTTCACCTTAATCAGGTTTTCTTGTCCAACAGGATTCTATGTTTTTGGCCCGGCATTTACAATCTCGGACGGAGCCATATCAGCAAACAATTCGAAGTTTTGTGCAAACATTTGTGCCAGTCTTCGGGATTGCAGGTCATAATCAGCGGCATCAGGCCATGTATTCCTGGGATTAAGCACAGAATCAGGGATGCCCGGGCAGGTTAAAGGAACTTTGAAACCAAAAACCGGGTCAGCATAAAAATCACTCTGGTCCAGGAATCCTTCGAGCAGGGAACTGACCATCACTCGTGTGTAAGCAATTTTAATCCTTTGGCCTACCCCGTAAGGGCCGCCTGTCCATCCCGTATTAACCAGCCAGCACCTGGATTGGTGTTTTCGAATCTTATCGCCCAGCAGGCTGGAATAAACCATGGGATGGTGAACCATGAAGGGTCCCCCAAAACAGGTGCTAAACGTGGCCTGGGGCACCTTTACCCCTTTTTCAGTCCCGGCAATTTTAGCGGTGTACCCGGATAAAAAGTGATACATGGCCTGTTCGGGGGTCAGCAATGAAATGGGCGGGAGAATGCCAAAAGCATCAGCGGTGAGGAAGATAACATTCCGGGGATGGACGCCCATGCCCGAAGGCTCGTGATTTTTGATCGCGCTGATTAAATAAGATGCGCGTGTATTTTCAGTAATCGTTTCATCGTTCAAATCAATTTTACGGTTTTCAGGGTCGATGACGACATTCTCGAGGATGGTGCCAAACTGGCGCGTCATCTGGAATATGTCTGGCTCATCCTCAGCAGAGAGGCGAATGACTTTGGCATAACAGCCGCCTTCAAAATTGAATACGCCGGTGTCGCTCCAGCCGTGTTCATCATCGCCGATGAGATGTCGCCGCGGATCAGCTGAAAGGGTTGTTTTTCCCGTTCCGCTGAGCCCAAAAAACAGGGCGGTATCGCCCCTTTCGCCCGTGTTTGCAGCGCAGTGCATTGGTAGAATGTTTTTCAACGGAAAGAGGTAATTCAGCACGGTAAATACCGCTTTTTTCACTTCCCCGGCATAACGTGTCCCCGCGATTATGGCCAGTTTTTGGCCCAGGTGAATGGCGATGACCACATCAGAGCGCGTACCGTCAATGACCGGTTCAGCTTCAAATCCGGATGCCACTAAAACTGTGAACTCCGGCATAAATTCTTTCTGTGAAACACCTTCAGCATGTAAAAACATATTATAGGCAAATAAACTTTCCCAGGCGGTATCTGTGATAATTCGCGCAGGAAAACGGTAAACCGGGTCTGCGCCGCCAAAACAATCCTGGACAAAAAGCTCTTTGTGGCTGAAGTAATCGAGAATTCTGGCTTTGAGTTTTTCGAATTTTTCCGGGTCAAAAGGTCTATTGGTCTTGCCCCACCAGACATGCTCTTTACTGGAAGCTTCCTCGACAAAAAATTTATCGTTCGGCGAACGGCCGGTGCATTTCCCGGTATAAATGACCAGCGGGCCATTCTCGGCCAGCATCGCTTCGCCCCGCTTAATGACTTCCTCATACAATAATGCCGGAGTCAGGTTCCAGTGGATTTTTTTTGTCTGGACAACAGTCTTGGTAATGAGTTCAAAACGGGTATTGGGGTTCTCAAACATCATCCGCCTCCATTATTATTCGCATCCGGTTACCAGGGCTGTGACTGCCATGCGGATGGGGACGCCGTTGGCTGACTGGCGAAAGTAGGCTGCCCCGTCATATGCATCAATTTCCCTGGCAATTTCCTCCACCCTTGGCAGCGGGTGCAAAATGCTGATCCCGTGTTTTGCGTTCTGGATCACCTCACGATCCACCACGTAAACCCCTTTTAATCGTTCATACTGCTCCGGGTCGCCAAAGCGTTCCTTTTGAATGCGGGTCATATACAAAACATCGCTTTTTGCCGCAGCCGATGCCAGGTCTGAGAATTCGAACACTTCGATGCCGTCATCCCTGAGCGCCCGGGTGATATCATCTGGCATTCTCAATTCTTCGGGGGAAACAAAATAAAAGCGCGGTCCAAATTTTCCCAGCAGCCAGGAAAGGGAATGCACGGTCCTGCCGTTCTTCAGGTCCCCGGCCAAAGTCACTGTCAGGTTATCCAGACGCCCCTTCTCCTTACGGATGGTGTACAGGTCCACCAGTGCCTGCGTCGGATGCTGGCCAGCGCCGTCTCCCCCATTAATTACCGGCACCCCGGCGCCTTCAGCCAGTTCCCTTGCGCTGCCCTCATCCATGTGCCGGATCACGGCCAGGTCTGCATAGCCGTCGATCATTTTTCCGGTATCATATAAGGTTTCCCCTTTGACCGCGGAGCTCGACGTCTTGGCATCTGTCACCGAAACCACATGCCCGCCCAGGCGGATCATGGCTGTTTCAAATGTCAGCCGGGTCTGGGTGGAGGGCTCAAAAAACAGGGTGGCCATCACTTTGCCGGCCATGTTGGTTAATCGCCCGCCGCCGGCCATCACGGTTTCAAAGCGTTCCGCGGTTTCAAATATCAGGCTGATATGTTCAAGCTTGATATCCCTGACATGCAAAATATCCTTGCCCGTTAATGCGCTGGTGATTGCCATCTGTTTGCCCTCGAACCTCGAAAAATTCTTCGTCCCTATCATGCCTGTATACCCGCTTAAATATAATCATACATCGAAAATCTACCCGGGTCGTAAAATTGACCCACGTGTACAAGCCCATTTGAAAAGATGAGAAAATTGATTTATCTGAACGCCCCGGAGAATCATCCCTGGCGGTACATCAACACAAATATCGCCAGGATAATAAACGGCGCATACGGAATGGGGGTCAGGGGCTTGTAATCTTTGCGCACGAACATCCGCACCAGGAAAAACAGGCTGGTCAAGCCGCCGAACAAAATCGCCAGGATCAGGGCGGAAAATGCATCCGGAAAGGCGATCAGGAAGCCCGCCATGATGCTGATATAGACATCCCCAAATCCCAGCGCTTCGTCCACGGGTTCCCCCCTTTGTTTTTCCATAATCTTTGAGAAGATCACGCCAGCGTAGAAGAGCAAAAGCATTAAAACCAGGATGGTTGCGCCTCCCAGCAGGGTCAGCGGCAAGCCGTGTGCAAAATAGCCCACACCTAAGGTGATTAGCCAGCCAACGAGGGTCAGAGACCTTAAAACAATGCGGTGAGTGATATCAATGACGGCAACAATATAGAAATAAAAAATCAATACACCCATCATCCAACCCTGGACCAGGTGCGGAGGATATAAACAACCTGCTGCAAATACGATGGGAAAAGTGATTAATACCATCCAGAACCGCAGGCTCACATGCTGTCCGCAGGCCTGGCAGGGGCGCAGCAGCAGGAAATCGCGCCAGGGTCTCCTGGTAGGGCAGTGCAGACATACCGCCTGAAAAGCGATTTTCTGAGGAGGGTCTTCGACGGTCAGGGGCAGCACATCGCCCAGCCAGTTAATCAGATAACTCAATCCCAGGCCTGAAATGAGGAGCAGCAAAGTGGTCAATATAAGTATCATGGAATCCATTCCTGTCTTGGTTAAAGTATACAATACTCCATATCCTCTGTCATTAAATCGTGGGATAATAAATCCTGATGGATGCTCTGGATAAGTTACTCACAAAATGGCAAAATGACCCGGATTTCCTTTCCTGCGTTGAAAATTGGAACACGGAACCACCGCGCCCGCCAGATATGGATGCGATTCCCGTTAACCTGCACCCATCATTAAAAAGAGCGCTCGAGGCGCTTAATATTAAGCGCCTTTTTCGCCATCAAATTGACAGTTTTAATGCTGCCAGCGCCGGCGAAAACATTATGGTGATCACAGCCACAGCCAGTGGGAAAAGCCTGTGTTATAACCTGCCCATTTTTGACCGCATCCTCCATAATCCCCAGGCGACAGCCCTCTATATTTTTCCGACAAAAGCCCTTTCCCAGGACCAGTTAAAATCAACCAATGCGCTTGCACAGCAAATTTCCAATGCTGGAACGCCCTGTCCTGAAGCCCTTATTTATGATGGCGACACAAGTTCATTCAGAAGGAGCCAGGTCAGGGAAAAGGCTCGCTTGCTGATCACCAACCCGGATATGCTCCACCTCGGAATTTTACCGCACCATACAAACTGGGACCATTTCTTTAAAAACCTCGAGTTTATTGTCATTGATGAGGCCCATGTTTACCGCGGCGTTTTTGGTTCGCATATCGGCAATGTCCTCCGCCGATTAAAGCGTATTTCCAGTTTCTACGGTGCTTCCCCCCGGTTTATGCTTACATCCGCCACCCTATCCAATGCGGCGGATTTTGGCCAGAAGTTAATCGAGGAACCGGTGACTATTATTTCTAATGACGGCTCACCGAAAGGAGCGCGCCATTTTATCC
>Ga0118677_10011386_pt1 | contig 13337 bp, 5 predicted proteins | sample AliMusrvi5mmetaG_FD_86154 | JGI IMG/M metagenome (GOLD analysis project Ga0118677, IMG submission 86154)
CCGCCCATCCGGGCGGATCCGTGGGTCGGCCGAGGCCGTCCGACCCTACCGGTGCGGTGCCGCCCATCCGGGCGGATAAGTGGGTCGGCCGAGGCCGTCCGACCCTACCGGCGGAAAACGCGAACATCCCACGTCCAACGCTGAAGAAAAGAGAGAAAGGCGACTCGAAAATTTCGGAGGCGCAGTCAGGGCTCGGAGTCTGGCAGGGATTGCTGCCAGGCATTGAGGGCTGCGAGGCTTTGTTGCCAGATTGCGTGGAGTTCGGCGTGAATGGCGGAGGCTTGAGCGGGAGAGAAATCCTCCTGGTTTTCCAAGTGGGCGAGGCGCTCGGTCATAGCGACGCAGCCGAAATAGGCGACCAAGCCGCGCAAACCGTGGGCGCGGGCACGGGTTTGCGGGACATTGCCCTCTTGGATGGAGGAGCAGATCTGAGCCATCTGATGGGGAATGTCCTCGATGACCTCGGCGAGGAGCCTGAGGTAGTCGGCGATGCCGATGACAGCAAAAGTCTCGAGTTGGTGATAGTCGAGGAGCGGGGCTTGCTGCGGCGGACCTGAATTGTTGGATCCCATGTCAGGGTGTGTTAAGGTGGGCCGCTGCATATTGGATTGCGAGCGGAGCTGCAAATTACTGCTGGAACGGCTACATGGCAAGCTGAAACCGTGCGCCGAAACAGGCTCGGCGGGAGTTGCAGGGGTTCAGTCCCGGTATGGCAGCCATTTATCGAGTACAGTGGCGAACATTTGGGGAGACACGGGTTTGCTGAGGTAGTCGTTCATGCCCGCTTCCAGGCATTTATCGCGATCGCCGCGCATGGCATTGGCGGTCATGGCAATGATAGGCAAGCGGGGTTTGCCAGCGGCCAACTCGGCGAGACGGATTTGGCGAGTGGCCTCCATGCCGTCCATCACCGGCATTTGCACGTCCATGAGGATCAGGTCGTAGGTCTGGGAGTCTAGGACGCGCAAGGCGTCGGCGCCGTTGGCCACGGCGTCGGCTTGCAGGCCCAGATGTTTGAGGATGCTCAGGGCCACCTGCTGGTTGGTGAGGTTGTCCTCGGCTACCAGGATGTGGGCGTGACGATCGGCCAACAAATTGAGCAATTCGTGGGCGGCGGAACGGGTGGTGGTGGAACGCTGTTGCAGCGAACGGGTCTGTTTGCTCAGGCGCACAGTGAACCAGAACTCGGAGCCTTTGTCCACCTCACTGGTCACGCCGATGTCTCCGCCCATCAAGACGGCGAGCTGTTTGGCGATGGCGAGCCCCAAGCCAGCGCCGCCATAACGGCGGGTCATGGAGGTGTCCACCTGGCTGAACTTGTCAAACAACTGCCCGAGCTTGTCGGCTTGGATACCAATGCCGGTATCGCGCACACTGAAGCGCAACAACACGGCGTGAGGCGTCATGTCCACCAGTGAGGTGCGGATGGCCACAGCACCGACATCGGTGAACTTGAAAGCGTTGTCGACCAAGTTGGTGAGGATTTGGCGCAGGCGGGCAGCATCGCCGCGCAGGGCGCTGGGCACGGTATCTTCGGTGGTGCAATGTAGAGCGATGCCCTTGTCGCGGGCCTGCACGGCGAAGACCTCGGTGAGGTCTTTCAGCAGGCACGAAAGGTCGAAGTCCTGGGATTCGAGGTCGAGTTTGCCTGCCTCGATTTTTGAGATATCTAGCAAGTCGTTGATCAAGCCAAGTAGGGCCTCGCCGCTGCTGCGCACGGTGTTGGCGTAGCGCAATTGGTCGGCATCAAGCTCGGTATCTAAAAGCAGGCCGGTGAGACCGATGACGCCGTTGAGTGGGGTGCGGATTTCATGGCTCATGTTTGCTAGGTACTCGCTTTTGGCAGCACTGGCTAGCGCCGCCTGGGTGGCGAGTTGGTTGGCAGTGGCGGTGGCGTCGGCGAGGTTGTGATTGGCTTGAGCGAGGCTGTCGTTGGCTTGAGCGAGGTTATGGTTAGCGGCGACGAGTTGAGTTGAGGCGTGCTTGCGTTCGGCCAGGACTTTCGCCAGAAAGACAGTGCAGGCGATGGTCACGCCCAGATAGGAGTAGAGCAGCAGCAGGGATTCATGATCGGTGGCCCGTACAAAGGGACTGGCCCCAATGCCGATGCCGATGGGCGCGAGTGTGATAATGACGGCGGCAGTGCTGAGGACGCCGCGCATTCCGAAGCGCAAGGCTGCCCAAAGCAGCAAGGGCATGAGTCCGTACTCGAAAGGCGTTTTGCGAAAAAACACGAGCCAGCAAAGCAACAGCAGCGCCAATCCCAGCAGCGCAGCTTCGAGAGGACACCAGAGTTTGCTAGGGGAAATCGATGCCTCCTTGGCAGAGGTAGGTCGGTTTTGGTCGAATATCTTCATAAGGAAATTGTCGTGCGGTCGGTATCATCCACACGCAGCCATTTGCCGAGCATCTCAGCCAGGCCTTGAGGAGAGACGGGTTTGCTGACATAATCGTTCATGCCCGCCTCCAAGCACTTGCTGCGATCCCCCTGGATGGCATTGGCGGTCATGGCAATGATCGGCAGCGATGGGTTGCAAGCTGCGGACACGAGAAGGCGGATTTGGCGAGTCGCTTCCAGCCCGTCCATCACTGGCATCTGCACGTCCATGATCACCAAGTCGTAGTGGTGGGAGGTCACGGCCTGAACAGCCTCGGCGCCGTTGGCCACCGCGTCGGCACGCAGGCCGAGGTGTTTGAGAATACTTAGGGCGACCTGTTGATTGGTGATATTGTCCTCGGCGAGCAAGACGCGGGCCTTGCGGTCGGCCAATATATTGCGCAACTGGTTGGCGAGAGCACGCGAGGCGGCAGGGCGAGATGATGCTTCAGTTGCCTGCCTGGCGAGGCGAGCGGTGAACCAGAACTCGGAGCCTTGGCCCAATACACTGCTCACGCCGACTTGGCCTCCCATCAGCTCGGCGAGCTGTTTGGAGATGGCCAAACCTAGGCCGGTGCCACCGTAGCGGCGGGTGGTCGAGACATCCACCTGGCTGAATTTGTCAAAAAGCGTGGCGAGTTTTTCGGGCGGGATACCAATACCGGTATCGCGCACGGCGAAACGCAGCAGGACCTCATGCTCGCTGAGGGTCAGCGGCGAGACCTGGATATTCACCTCACCGGCGTGAGTGAACTTGATGGCATTATCCGTCAAATTTGTGAGAATCTGGCGCAATCGACCGGGATCCCCCCGCAGCAGTGCGGGCAGAGCGGGATCGGCACGGCAGCGCAATTGGAAGCACTTGTCGCGGAGCCGCAGTGCCATCGTTTCGGCGAATGCATCGAGCAAGTCGGCCAAGTTGAAGTTGAGGGTTTCGAGTTCGAGTTTGCCAGCCTCGATTTTTGAGATATCGAGAAAATCATTGATCAGATCGAGCAAAATATCACCGCTGCTGCGGATGGTGCTGGCATAGCGCAGTTGTTCGGCGTTGAGCTCGGTATCGAGCAACAAGCCGGTCAGCCCAATGACCCCGTTGAGCGGAGTGCGGATTTCGTGGCTCATGTTAGCCATGAACGCGCTTTTGGCGGCGCTGGCCATCTCGGCCTGGGTGGCCAATTCATTGGCGCGGACCGTGGCAGCCTCGAGATGGCGGTTGGTTTCAAGGAGATGAGCCTCGGCGTGTTTGCTCTCGGTGATATCGCGCAGGAAAACGACCACCGGCATCCCCTCGGCGGGCCGGCATTGGATGCTCACCTCGACGTCATAGACGCTGCCGTCCTTGCGCCGGTGGCGCGTCTCGAAGCGCTCTTCGCCATGGGCTTTGAGCTGTTGAATGCGGCTGCCGACGTCATCAGCCGCCGCGTCGGCCTGCAACTCGGCGGCATGCATCCGCAGTAATTCCTCGCGCGGATAGCCGCTCATTCGGCAATAGGCATCATTGATTTCGAGCATGCGGCCCTCGGCATCGACCAGCCAGAAGCCGTCCATGGCTGTCTGGAGGATCGCTTGGCGGCGTCTGCTGCTCTCGCGCAGGGCCGCCTCGCTGGCTTTGCGGGCCTCATTTTCCGTTTGCAAATCATCCAGCAGGTTTAGTGTGGCGAGATGGTTCTCGCGCAGGGCTGCACTGCGCTCCTCGACCAAGCCGGCCAAGCGCACATTCACATCGAGTTGGACGGCAGTGGCAGCCTTGATTTTGGCCATCGCGCGGATCATGGCGACGAGTTCTGCTTGGTCAAAAGGTATTGAAAGAAACCCCTCGGCCCCCACTTCCAACGCCATCAAGCGACATTCCTGGGCCGTCTTCCCGGTAGTCATGAAAACGACCGGAATCGCTTGCATTGCCGCATCTTGCTTGAGGATGCGGCAGACGGCCATGCCATCCATGTCCGGCATGACGAAATCGAGCAGAATCACGTCGGGATCCTCGGTGCGTGCCAGCGCCAGTCCCTGCTGAGCGCTGAGGGTGGCCAGCACCTTGACCTCCGGCAGGCAACCGGACAAAACCGCCTGTAGCGCGGTCAAATGATCGGCATTGTCGTCGATGGCCAAAATTTTCATAATTTCATCCCTGCCAGCACATTACGTGGACGTCACAAGAGACGCAACGAATATCCGCAGTATCCGAGGTATGCTCAGTTTCAGTCATGAACAATCCGGTATTTTTCCGCCTGGCCGGCGGCCTGCAGCAAGGCATTTACCTCTTGCTTCAACTCGATCATCCGCAATTCGCGGCCCATCGTCACCTTGTTGAAACGCTCCAATTCGGCGCATTTTTCCTTCAATTCTGCCACTCGCTGTTCGAGTTGGGTATTGGATTGCTCGATGGCTAGATCCACCCGGCTCTTGTAAAGGGCCATTTCGATAACGATTTCCAGTTCTCGATCGGCGACAGGTTTGAGGATATATCCGTAGGGTTCGGCGAGTTTCGCCCGTTGCAGAGTCGAGCCCTCGGCATAGGCGGTGAGAAAGATGACCGGCAATTGGAGCCGCGTACGCAATTCGCGGGCCGTTTCGACGCCATCCATCAGCCCCTGCAGACGGATGTCCATGAGCACCAGCTCGGGTCGCCGCGCCCCAGCTACCTCCAGTGCAGCTTCGCCGCTGGGGACGCTGGCTAGCACGTCGTAGCCCAGACGTGCCAAGCGCTCGGCGAGGTCCGCTGCCACGATGGACTCGTCTTCTACGATCAGCAGTTTGGGTCGGTCTATGGGCATATCAATGGGTTCCTGTCAACAGAAGATGGCACGGTATCAAAGGACAGCATCTGACTAATTGCAAGTTTTTCAAAAATCCCTGCAATCCACATCATCCGAGCGAGGCTGCGCCTCAGACCCAAGACGCAAGACCCAAGACTTGAAGACCCAATAGAAGAAATTCAGAAAACCACCGCATGCCCATCTGCATCATCAACGGTGCTTATGGAGGCACTCCTATTTTCCAACATGCGCATCATGTCCACGCTGGGCATCCTCAGCGGCTCCAGCGGCCGTGGATTGTGCCACTTCGAGCTGGACGGCTATGCTCAGATTGCGCAGTTGATGTGTCCGCTCTCGTCGAGCAAGACAACTACGGTGTGGTGCCCAAGCAGCCGAAAACCGCCCCCAATCTCAAACGTGCCTGGTTCACCAACTCCGCTCGATAGGGTTTACCTCCGAAATCACTTGGCAAGTCAGACGGGATAGCTACCATCGTCGTTGAAAAGTTGTTCCTATGATTCTGCCGAAATCCCTTATTTCCTCAGATGATCCCGCCAGACCTGCGTCTTGCTCGGCTTCAGCACCTATGAATTACGCCGTTTCCCCCACCCATTTCACCCGTCCTCCGGTTCGGCCACCGGTGTTTTTAACGGCTATCACCCGAAAATGAATGATCTAGCAAACATAATCAAGCAAATGAAAACGTCAAACAACCATGAATTGTCACGAGAAGGCACGGGTCCGCGGCTTGCGAATATTTGGCAGAGGATCAAGTCCGGCGGCCTGGGCTGGTTGCTGGGCTTGCTGGTGGTTCTACCGATAGGAGCACAGGCACAACAGATTTACACCGACTCGACGCAAAACTACTACTACTCGCTGACGGGTGGCGATTTGACGATCAGGATGTACATCGGAGCGGGTGGGGTGGTGACCATCCCGGCCACGATGGACGGGCATCCTGTCAAGGCGATCGCGGACAACGCGTTTTCTTCGACTCCCTCCCTGACCGGCCTCACGATTCCGGGAAGTGTCACCCGCATCGGCAATGCCGCGTTTTATCACTGTGTCAACCTGGCCGCCATCACCTTGCCGGATGGACTGACCGCGATTGGGGACAACACATTTAAATCCTGTACAAATCTCGCCAGTATCACGATCCCGGCAAACGTCACCACCATGGGTTTGGATGCATTTGCCGGCTGCGCCAAGCTGACCGGTATCACGATTCCCCGCAACGTCACGAGCCTCACGCCGAATAGAGGCAATAAGATTTTCAGAGGGTGCATCCATCTGACTGCGATCACGGTGGACGCAGCCAATACCAGCTTTAGCAGCGCGGGCGGAGTGCTAATGGATAACTCGCAAACGATGCTCATCGAATATCCGGAAGGAAAAACCGGGTCCTATGCCGTTCCCTACGGTGTCACTAGGATCGGCTCATGGGCGTTCTCTGACTGCACGCTTTCAAGCATCTCCATCCCTCAGAGTGTATCGGTCATCGAAAGCTATGCCTTTTCTAACAGTGATTTGAAGGCGTTCTATATCAGTGGTTCCCCCCCAACTCTTGGAGATTCAGTGTTTGACGTCTCGCGCAATGCGCCAGTCTATTACCTGCCGAAATTCTATCTGAATCTACCGCCTTGGCTACCGCAGTCCCTCTTGTGGCAGGCCACATTCGGTGGGCTGAGCACGGCGTTGCTGCCATTCAACTACACGATCCAGGGCGGCACCGTGCGGATAGACCAATACACCGGTTCCGGTGGTGTGGCCTACATTCCAGACGCGCTGGAAGGGCTGCCGGTAACCGCCATCGGCGACAGCGCGTTCCAGGGAAACAGCAGCCTCACCGGCGTCGTGATCCCCGCCACGGTGACCACGATCGGGAGCAATGCCTTCGGCGCTTGCCCGAACCTGACGGCCATCACGGTCGATGCGTCCAATCCCTCGTTCCGCAGCGTCGATGGCGTGTTATTCGACCACAACGGATCGACGCTGGTGGCATTTCCCGCAGGCAAGACCGGGACTTACACGCTTCCTGCCGGGGTCACCGCCATCGCCGCTCACGCGTTCGACCAGTGCGTCGGGCTGACCCGAGTGGTGATCGGCTACGGCCTCGACAGCATCGGCGACGGGGCCTTCGCCGGTTGCAGCGCACTGACGGAAGTCGATTTTACCGGCTACGCGCCCGGCACCGTGGGGACGGGCGTGTTCGACGGCGACACAGGGGTGACGATCTATCACTTATACGACGCGCTCGGCTGGGGGCCGACGTTTGGCGCTGCCACGGTCGCGCTCTGTCCTTTCAACTTCTCATCCAATGGCACCAGCGTCACCATTATCGGCTATTTCGGAGAGGGTGGGGATGTGACCATCCCGGCCACGCTCTACGGCCTGCCAGTTACCACCATCGGGTTTGGTGCGTTTGCCAACAACTCGAACCTGACGAGCGTGGTGGTACCAGACAGCGTCACCACCATCGCACAACAGGCGTTCTCCGAGTGTCATGCGCTGGTCAGCGTCACGTTGGGCAACGGACTCACCGCCATCGCCGACTCCTTGCTGATCAGTTGCCCCAATCTGACCCATGTCACCATCGGGAGTGGGGTGAACAGCATTGATTATTCGGCGTTTTACGACTGCCCTAGCCTGATGACCATCACAGTGGATGCGAACAATCAGACATTCAGCAGCAACGACGGCGTGGTCTTTAACAATAATCAATCGGCGCTCGCGCTGTGCCCGCCGGGCAGGTCCGGGGTCTATATCATTCCCTCTGGCGTGAACCAGATCTGGGATCATTCGTTCTGGCATTGTGCCAAACTAACAAGCGCCATCATCCCCGACAGTGTGACCACCATTAACTATCTGGCGTTTTTCGGTTGCTCCAGCATGACCGATGTGGTGTTAGGATCGTTGGTGAACACCATCGGTAATTCGGCATTCGGCGGATGCACCAGCCTGACCCGGGTGTTCTTCCAGGGCGGCGTGCCCTACATTACGGGCACCGGTATTTTCGACGGTGACAACAATGCCACGATCTATCGCCAATACTGGCAGTGGCAGTGGGGAGCGTTGTATTGCGGGCGTCCTGTGTTGGTATTTCCCTTCGTGTTTTCCACCGAGGGCAGCGGAGTCACCCTCACCGGCTATACGGGCAGCGGCGGCGATGTCAGCATCCCCGGAGAAATCGCTGGCTTACCGGTGGTCGCATTGGCTAACTCGTTGTTCTCCGTCAACTACAATCTAACGACGGTGACCATCCCGGACAGCGTGACAAGCATCCCGAGCCAGGCATTTTACTACTGCACAAACCTAACAAATGCAATGATCGGCAATGGTGTGACCCGGATCGAGGACTACTCGTTCTATCACTGTGAAAACCTGGCAACCGTCACGCTCGGCAACCACGTCACCAGCATCGGGGATGCGGCATTCGATAGCTGTGGCAGCCTGACGGGTTTGGTGTTTCCCGAAAGCCTCACCAGCATTGGCAACAGCGCGTTTAACGGGTGTGGCAGCCTGACCTCCATTATCATTCCCGATGCGGTCACGAGCATTGGAGACTACGCCTTCGCAAGCTGCGGCAACCTAGGCGTCGCAACCATCGGCAGTGGAGTCACCACCCTCGGCAGTGTGGCATTTGCCTATGACTACGGACTGGCCCAAGCCTATTTCAGGGGCGATGAACCGGTGGCGGGGAGTGATGTGTTTTATGCAGACGACGGGGTGACGCTGTATTATCTGGTCGGCAAGGCGGGCTGGGAGAATCCGCTAGACGGGCGTCAGGCGGTATTGCTGCCGTTTAATTACACGATTGCCAACGGCGGCATCACGATCACCGGCTACACCGGCACCGATGCAAATGTCACCATCCCCGGCACCATCAGCGGTTTGCCCGTGACTGCTATCGGCGATGGAGCGTTCGACCATCTTAGCTCGCTCACTGGCATGGTGATTCCCCATACCGTGACCTCCATTGGAAGCGGGGCGTTCGGTTACTGCAGCGGGCTGAGCGGCATCACCTTGCCTAGCGGCGTCACCGCCATCGGGGCAGCGGCTTTCGCTCATTGCTCCGGGCTGACCCAGATCACGATTCCCGACGGAGTCACCGAGGTGGCCGATCACACGTTTGATTCTTGTTCGCGGCTGGCCGACGTGATCCTCCCGGCCAACGTGACGCGCATCGGAGCCGAGGCGTTCGCCCATTGCAACAGTCTAACGGGTTTTACCATTCAGAGTGGTGTGACCATCATCGGGTCTGGGGCATTTGCCGGGTGCGGCGGGCTCACGGCAATTGCTGTGGACGCGCTCAACGTCGATTTCATCAGTGTCGGCGGAGTGGTGTTCAGCACGGATCAAAGCACGCTGATCGCCTATCCGGCAGGCAGGCTCGGGTATTATCTCATTCCTAACGAAGTGACCACCATCAGCGGGGCTGCATTTGATGCCAGTGCATATCTAACAAACGTTTGGATTCCGGCCGGAGTGACGAGCCTGGGCGACCATGCGTTCCGGGATTGCGTCGCCTTGGCAGGGGTGTATTTCATGGGTGACGCGCCAACAACCGGGGCGGAGGTATTTGCCAACGACAGCAGCCACGCGACCGCCTATTATCAGGGCGGAACAGCGAACTGGTCATCACCCTTTGCCGACCTGACGGCAGTGGAAATGGACTATACATTCACGATTGCTGGTGGAACGATCACCCTAACTGGATACAACGGACCGGGCGGAGTTGTGACTATTCCCGCGAGTATCGGCGGCATCCCCGTCACCGGCATCGGCAGCAACGCGTTCGCATCCCGCTCCGATCTGACAAATGTAACGCTGCCTGCCAGCTTGGCCACCCTTGGTGACGGGGCCTTCCAGAATTGCAGCGGACTGACGGTGGTGTATTTCCTGGGCAACGCGCCCCTCCCCGGGAACGATGTGTTTGCGAATGACGGCCTGGCCGTAATCTATTACTCGCCCGACACCACGGGCTGGTCATCTCCATTCGCCGGTCTAACTGCTGAGCTGATGCCGTTCCGCTTCACCGTTGCCGCCGGCGAGATCACCATCACCAGCTACGGCGGGGCTGGCGGCGATGTGACCATTCCCGACTCGTTCGAAGACTTGCCGGTGGTGGCCATCGGCGACAGGGCATTTGAAAACTGCGCGAGCATCACCCAGATCAACATCCCCGCCGGTGTCACCAGCATCGGCAGCCTCGCGTTCTCGGGATGCACGGGTCTAACTAGCGTGACGATCCCCGCCAACGTCGCCAGCATCGGTGACAGTGCGTTCGCCGCCTGCGCCGAACTCACGGAATTCACGGTGGGCGGTGGGAACACGAATTTCAGCGCCGTAAACGGCGTGCTGTTTGATGCCGGACAGACCACGCTAGTAGCCTATCCTGTCGGGCTGGCCGGGAGTTATATCATCCCTGACGGCGTGATCCACCTCGGTGATCATGCGTTCGCCGGTTGTGCCAATCTGAGTGCCATCACCATCCCGGAAAATGTGATCAGTGCAGGACTGGGCGTGTTCCAAGGCTGCACAGGTTTGAGCGAGTTGGCCCTACCTAACAACCTTGGCTCGATCGGCGTCCAGATGTTTGACGGTTGCGCCAGTCTGATGAATCTATCCCTTGGTGGCAGCGTGACCGACATCGGTGCTTCGGCGTTCCATCGCTGCGTTTCCCTGATACAGGTGGCGCTGCCGGACAGCCTCACCGGGATGGGTGACTCAGCGTTCGATGGCTGCACCGGCTTGACCAGCGTGACAATCGGTAGGAACGTCAACAGCATCGGCACTGCGGCATTTGCAAACTGCACGAATCTGATGGAGATCCTGGTGGATGTAGGCAATACCAGCTTTACCAGCGTGGACGGCGTCCTGTTTGACGTGAGCTTGGCCACTTTGCTGGAATTCCCGGCCGGTAAATCCGGAAACTACACAATCCCCGACGGCGTGACTGCCATCGGCGACCACGCATTCGATTCGTGCAGCGGGCTCACCCACGTGACCCTACCCAGTAGCCTGACCCACATCGGCGCGTATGCCTTCCGGCGATGCACTGGCCTGACAATTGGAGTGATCCCCTCCCACGTCGCCAGCATCGGCGACCACGCATTCGACGCCTGCGGAAATCTGGCAGATCTGTGGTTCCTGGGTGATGTGCCCACTGTGGGTTCCGCAGTGTTTGCCGGGGACAGCCTGATGACCGTACATTATCTATCCGAGGCTTCGGGTTGGGGAGCGACGTTGGGCGGGCGCCCGACGGTGATGTCACCCTTCACCTTCACCAGCGATGGGGCTGGCGTCACCATCACCGGCTATACGGGCACCGATAGCGATGTCACCATCCCCGGTATGATCATTGGCTTGCCAGTCACGGTGATAGGTGACAACGCGTTCCACGGCAATACCGCGCTGAGCGGCATCACAATTCCGGGCCATCTGCTGACCATCGGCAATTCGGCGTTCCAGGATTGCACCGGGCTGAGCCGCGTGAGCATCCCGGCAAGTGTGGGCACGATCGGCGATTCGGCGTTCGACGGATGCTCCGCGCTGGATGCCGTCACGATCCCTGAGGGAGTGACGACGATCGGCTACTGGGCATTCAAATACTGCAACCTGAGCACCGTGACCATCCCAGCCAGCGTGAGCAATATCCAACCCGGACCGTTTACCGGCTGCGCTAACCTGACGGCCATCACCGTGAGCGCGGGTAGTCTTTCCTATGCCAGTGTGGGCGGAGTCCTGTTTGATCTCGGCCTAACCACACTCATCGAATACCCGGCGGGAATCACCGGCAGTTATGCGATTCCAGGTGGCGTCACCACGATCTATCTGTGGGCGTTTATGAGTTGTACCAAACTGACTGGTGTCACACTTCCGCCGGGTGTCGTCAGCATCGGGAATGCGGCATTCGCAAGCTGCACCGGATTGACCGAGTTGGTGGTCCCCTCCGGGGTGGTGGGGATTGGCAACGATGTCTTCAACGGTTGTTCGGGACTGAGCGTGCTCACGCTGCCCGCGACCGTCACCTCGCTTGGCAGCGGGGTCTGCTACGGCTGCACCAGTCTGACCAACATCGATCTACCACCCAATCTCACCAGCATCGGGGATGCCGCATTCTATGACTCTGGCCTCACAGCGGTAAGCATCCCTAACGGCGTCACCCGCATCGGGGGATGGACGTTTTTCCTCTGCTCCCACCTGGCCAGCGTCTCGATTCCTCCGAGCGTCACGACCATCGCCGCCTGGTCGTTCTATCACTGCGCGATGACCGAGCTGATATTCCCAACCGGCCTCACCAGCATCGAGAGCGGTGCGTTTCATTCGTGCGACAAGCTGAAAAACGTCACCGTGCCGGACAGCGTGACGGATCTCGGCGGATATGTGTTCCAAAATTGTTCCAGCCTAACGCATGCGGAGGTTGGCAGTGGCGTCACCACCTGCCAATGGCGCCTGTTCGCCGATTGTATTCATCTAACATCCGTGACCGTCGGAAGCAGCGTGACCGCACTCGGCGACGAGGTGTTCTCGGGTTGTTTCGATCTCACCTCCGTGTATTTCCGCGGCGATGCCCCGACTTATGGCAACGCCACGTTTGACGCCGGCACCGGCTCATGGCTGGAGCCTAAGTCATCCACCACCCTCTATGTATTGTCCGTCAAGGCGGGCTGGTCATCCACGTATGACAACCTGCCCGTGGTTACATGGGACATCTGGGACGCGCGAGTGAAGACGGGAGATTCCAGCTTTGGCATGCAGGGAAATCACTTCGGCTTCACCATCGAGGGGACCGACGGGCTAGTGGTAGTAGTGGAAGCCAGCAGCGACATGAAGAACTGGTCCACAGTGGACACGGTCACGCTCACCGGCGGCTCCCATCAGTTTACCGATCCGGACACGCAGAGCCACCCGTCCCGCTTCTATCGTTTGCGCTCGCCGTGACTGAGGCATGATCTCGTTAGCCCCCGAACCCGCCGCGCTGGGGTTCACGTCTCATTTTTCCTTTGCAGCAGCCTCGAGCTTCTTGAGTTGCCCGGTGAGGTAATCGCCACAGGGAGTCACGGTGCCGTCCTTGAGGCGAATCTGGTAGGCCTTGCCGGTGGTCGATGAAGATGTGGCCGCCTTGGCAATGAAATCGGCCGCGGTCATAATTTGCTTGTCGTTGGCCTGCCACTTACCGCGCAAGAACTTGGCGGCGGTGG
>Ga0118677_10011387_pt1 | contig 13337 bp, 12 predicted proteins | sample AliMusrvi5mmetaG_FD_86154 | JGI IMG/M metagenome (GOLD analysis project Ga0118677, IMG submission 86154)
GGGGATCATTCTGGCATGAACGTCTGCGACGGATGGAAGCCCGATTCTAGGGCAAGTTCTGTATGACGCCGTCTCGTTCGGCTGGGGGCGTACGAGGTGTTATTGGCCTGCGCAGGAGTGCTCTAGGCCCCGGAAGAAGCCGATAAATGTCTGGGATAGTTATGTTGCCGCCACTCGGCACAGTATCCATGTTAGGTGTGACACCGCCGATTGCCACAGTGCCGCCCTGATCAGGTGCTGGGCCATCGTCGTCTGGCCCTAGATCCTCCGGTACAACGCCGTCATCGGGACGCCGGTCGCCAGCCGCCAAGTCGGCCTGCATCCGCTCCCGCAGTTGGGCATACGTCGCGTCGTCTTCAGACAATCTCCAATAGTGGCGTCCTCCAGCACCGAATCCGACACGGAATGCCTCTACCCTGAGCACTTCCATTGCTCGCCTCACGGTGCGACGAGAGAAGCCCTCACGGGTTCCATTAGCATAAACCTCACTCGCTGGAACCGCACGATCGGCAAGCATGGCAAACACAAAGTACATGGCCTCTTCCCGCTCGGATCGCGACTGACCGTTCGTTGTTTCAAGCAGTGACCTGGCAGAATGCGTGCTAGTTCCCAGCCACTCGATGGCTACGGCCCCATCCCTATCCACCGGCCTGAATGAAAGGCTTTCCGCGAGTACATTGAGATTCGGCTTGGTTTGGGCCAAGACTCGTTGTGCGGGATCGGCTGGATCGGCGGCGACAAGCAAACCCGACCGTACAGTGCCGATAATGCCCATGCTTCCCATGCCACGGTGCAGGGGATTGTTTCCACCGGACCTGTTCAGATGGCGACCAAGGATCACTGCGACTCCCGTTCGCTCGGCCATTGCAATCAGCGGGGCGAGGCCACGTTGAACCGTCCCATAACTGCTTCCGCTCGCCGGTATAAAACGCATTACGGGCATGATGGCGACGAAACGGACTTGGTGCTGCTGAATAAGGCGTTCGAGCCAATCAACGTCGCGTGGAAACTCAGGAGGATTTCTTCCCAACCTATCGAGGATAAGCACCCCGTTGGTATCCGCTCCACTTGCGACTAACCGACGTGTAATCTCGCTACTTGGGTCTTCGCCCTCAAGCAGTATCACGCGGGCAGGTGCATGTCTCACGTCACTTCCGAACATTGGTCGCCCCGTGGTCACTCGTGCGGCAATGTCGCAGAGGAGGCTGCTCTTGTTCATACCGGGATCGCCATCCAGAAGGGTGAGGCATCCCTGTGGTATACGGTCCGGCCAAAGCCACTCGGTCGGGCTCGGGTCAATGCTGCTCGCTAGGACTAGATCATCTGGCATGACGTCCCCTTTCCAATCGTAGAGGGCCACCGTCGCCATGCTTGGCCAAGGTTTTTGTTGGCCAAACATGGCGATTTACCCCCAATATAGGTCGTGGAGCATCCGTGCTGACGGCGGGATGGCTCATCCATCCAGCATTCACAGATTGAGACGGCGGCGGTTTTTCGTGTGCTCAGCCACAAGAAGCGAGCGACATACCCCACCGATGCCATGGTGGTATTCACCAAACCGACGCGGACTTGTTCAAAATTGGAGTCGTCCTTCGAGAGCCTTCTCGGTGCTCACGGTCCCTCTGGACCGAATCATGCCGTTTATCAGGTATTCAGCGTCGGCACGAAGGTGATCATATCGAGCGTGTGCATGGCGTCAAGCCCTTGCAACCGCCCAGGCCAAATTGCACCTTTCGCCTCACTTTTTAGATAGCGAATTAGATAGCCAACGCCAAGAAACGACCACAGCCTCTTGCGAGGCCGTGTTGTAAGTCGTTTATCAATTACCACTTAAATCAAGTGGAGCGGAGGAGGATCGAACTCCCGACCTGTACATTGCGAACGTACCGCTCTCCCAAACTGAGCTACCGCCCCAAGTTTATCTAAACTCTTATTGCAATTGCTTTACGTTATTGTTTCCTTGCCTATCTTTACCATTTCTTGAACTCAACCTAGCCTAATACCATCTTCGCGGTTTACAAAACGACGATGCTTGCCGTAATGGTTTCGGTGGTTCTGTTCTCTCCCCATAGCATAGCCCAAAGGGGAGGTTCTGACAATGCCCTATCAGGAAAAGGCCGACGAGGTACTTGACGCCGCCGGGATGCCGGACATCCTCAAAATCCTGCCGACCATCTTTTCGCCCGGCAACCGCGTGTACTACGGCGTCGGGACTTCTCCAGCCCATGCCTTCGCCAGGAGCAAGGAAATCTGAGTGGAACACCATTTTTCCCAATACTTTTCTCGCCAGTCGTAACCGTTCTCACGGCCCCACTGCCCAGGCGAGCACGGTCGGCAGCAACTTTCCTCGGCTTGCGTCAGAAAGCCACCCCACTCCAAATCGCAAACTTGCTGGTGCTACGCGACGGATAGGAGTTGCCTCGCGATCTGTGACCAATTGTCAAACGGGTGGAACGTCTCGCCCTTCTGCTTGAGCACGTCGGCCAGGTCGTTGCGAGCAAAGCGCAGGCAGCCCGGCACCAACAGGGCGGCTTCCTCGTCGGGGAACCCGTCGCCGGCAAAGGCCGCAGTGCGATCTTGTTCGAGATGGTGCCGCACGACGAGGGCCTTGTCGATACCGAGCGTGGATGAGAGGAACGGCGATCCGACGGGCAGTTCCATTTGCAGCCCCGAGCCAGGCACCCACCGACCTGGATTGGAGTGAACTTCCACATCCACGCCGGCTTGGGCCAGCAGGCGGCGGATGTACCAATCGCAGCCGGCCGAAGTCACGACGACCTTCCAGCCGGCTTGTCGTAAATCGGCCAGGGCTTGCGGCAAGCCGGGATCGAGTTCCATCTGATCGACGACCGCGTGTACCTCGGCCTCCGTGGCGCGAATTTCGGCAAAGTACCGCTGCAGGGCCACGAAGTGAGTGATGCGACCGGCACGGTATTCGCCCCAGAAGTTCGGACCATCGGGGGGCAGCAGTTGTTGGATTGCCAGCTTAAAGAAGTCGCGGCGGGTCATCGTGCCGTCAAAATCCGACACGAGAACATTTTTCACGCGATTTTCCAAGCTGTTTTGCCTCATCGACCAATCCCGAGGATCGCCGCTTACTTGCCCAGAAGGTTGGCAACCTTCTCGCACAAGCGGTTCAAATCGACAGGCTTCTCCATGAACTCGGCGACGGGCAGCCAGGTTCCGTCACGATCCTTGTTGCTGAAGCCCAGGGGGAAGGTGTTGTTGACCGCAGTCAAGAGCACGACGGGCAGGTCGCCAAAGTTGCGGCGGATGGCGCGGGCGACATCAAAACCGGCCGTGTCGTTTTCGGGGAACATGACGTCGAGGATGACCGCGTCGGGACGGCGCTGGCGAATGCGCTCGACAGCCTTTTCGGCGTCGGACTCGGCGGCCGTCTCGTGGCCGCGGCTTTTGAGCATGGTGCTCACCGCCTCGGCAAAATCAGTGTCGTCGTCCACGATCAATACATAAGCCATGATCAAGTCTCCAGGTGTCAAGTAAGCCTGAGGGTTTCACCCCAGCAGGCCGGAAAATCGAGAGTAAACAGCGTGCCCCGCTGGGGAGCACTTTCCACGTGTACGCCCACCTTGCCCGACATGGCCACTTGGCGGACGATGGCCAAACCCAGGCCGGTTGATGCCTTGTTGTGTTTCACCGCCTCGGCGGTGCGATAGTAATCGTCAAAGATCAGGGGCAGCTTCGTCGTGGGGATGCCAATGCCCGAATCCTCCACGGTGACGACCGCACCGCCCGACAGCTTCGGTTGACACGACACGGACACTTGCTGCCCGTCGCAGGAATAGGCGACTGCATTGGAAAGGAGATTGTCGATCATCATGACGACATGGTCGTGTACGCCGCGGATCGTGGCGACGGCGATGTTTTCGACAAAACAAATTCCTCGTTTCGTCGCCAGCGGCTCCAGCGCGGCTAGGCAGGTGCGGAGCAGCTCGTGCAGTTCGATCGCCGTCGGCCGGGGGGAATCCTGGGCACTGGAACGGAGGTTCGCCAGTTGCAGCATGGCCTTGATCTCGCGAGAGAGCATTTCGCAGCGGTCGGCAATCCGGCCGATTACTCCCAGCGCCTCATCGGGGAGCTTGCCGCAGAACCCGCCCAGGAGGACTTGCGTGTTGGCGTGGATGGCGGCAAAGGGGGCCTTGAGCTGGTGCGTGGTTTGCAGCATGTGCCGGGCACGCTCGTCGGTGGCGGCCATGAGGCGTCGATTGGTGGCCGCCAGTTCCGCGTCGCGCTGCCGCAGAGCGCCGGCCAACCGCGAGGCGAGGAACCAGACCGTTACGGAAATAAAGGCCACCGCGCAGACATGGGCCGCCAATACCCCACCCGGAAGCCCACTCCGCGCCGCAGGCGAGAAAGAGGCCCACGTCGATTCTGCCGGAACGATGCCGGAACCTTCCAACACGACACACAACAGATACATCGCCAAGGCGATCCCCGTGACGGCCAGGCTCTGTGCCGACGAGAAGAAGATGCAGACCAGGACGATGTGAAAGAGAACCATCAGCGGCGCAACGGTTTCCACGCTCCCCAGAAAATGGACGACAGCAGTAAGCACGGCCAGATCGACGAGGATTTGCAGCCACAAACAGCGATCCGCCGCCGCCGTCAAATTTGGGCTATTCCGCGCTGCGCGGAGCATCGCCAAGTAGGCGGCGTTGGCCACGGCCAGCACGCCAGCAACCCCCAGCGGCCAGCCCGCCTGAAGCCGGATGCCGTATTGTAAAAGCCAATCGCCGGCCAGTGCAGCGACCAACGCCAAGGCGAGCATCGCCACCACCACCAGCCACCGCAACTTGCAGAACCACTCGGCGTGATGCAGCAAGAGTGGACCGTCGGCTGCTGCTTCCGGCGTCTCGTCCGGTATCCGGACGACCAGGGGCAGATCGTAGGCGGCGCGCTTCACGGTGGCGGTTACGGTGGTCAAAAAAATTCCCTCGGAACTACGCTTAGTACTTGTCCAACATTAACTCCGTGTATTTGTGGTGCGGCCGTCCCGGCTGCATGTGCAGGCGAGACGCCCGCACCACAAGTTGTTTTTGGACGAGCACTTTCCAATGCTCCTTCCTCAACAGAAACTAATTTGGTGATTTTCCACCCGTTCTTCAATCGACCAGCCAGGTCGTGCCGGAACGCAGCAGTCGCGGCAGGTCGCCGCGGCCGCGCTCGGCGATTACTTCGTTGCTTTGCGCGATCAAAAGGTCATCGTAAGTCGGCTTCTGGACCTGCCGGAAAATGCCAAAGGCCATCGGCATTTCCGGCGGGTTGAAGCTGGCCAGCAAATAGGCTGGCACGCGCGATGGATTGCCGCTATCGTGGACCATCAGGTCTTCCTCTCGCACGCCCTTTTCACCGATGGTGACCGCCTCGGCTTGCATGCCGCGGAGCACGATCCCCTTTTCGCGGTTCTTGCCAAAGCGAATCGGCTGGCCCTGTTCGAGGAAGACCCAGTGATTGTCACGTTCCGTGCGTTCGCCCAGACTGTTGAGCACGCCTTCATTGAAGACCACGCAGTCTTGCAGGATCTCGACGAACGACACGCCCTTGTGCCGAGCCGCCGCTTCCAATGTCTGAGCCAAATGCTGCGGGCTAGCGACGACCGAGCGTGCCACGAAAGTGGCCTCGGCCGCCAAGGCGATCTCGATCGGATGGATCGGCTGTTCGATCGTTCCCCAGGGACTGGACTTGGTTTTCTTGCCGAACTCCGACGTGGGAGAATACTGCCCCTTTGTCAAACCGTAGATTCGATTGTTCAGCAGGAGGATATTCAGATCGAGGTTCCGCCGCAGGCAGTGAATGAGGTGGTTGGTGCCGATCGACAGGCTGTCGCCGTCGCCGGTAATGACCCACACCGAGAGGTCGGGCCGGGCGCACTTCACGCCCATGGCAATCGCCGGCGCGCGGCCGTGAATGCCGTGAATGCCATAGGTGTTCAGATAATAGGGAAACCGCGACGAGCAGCCGATGCCCGAGACGAAGCAGACCTTCTCTCGCGGAATGCCCAGCTTTGGCAGCACGTTCTGGACCTGCATGAGGATGCCATGGTCGCCGCAACCAGGACACCATTTGACTTCCTGGCCCGACTGAAAATCCTTTCGCGTCAAGGGATGCGGGTGGACCAGTTGCGGGATGCAACTCTCGGTCGTGCTATTCTGCGGTGTAGGGGCGTTCATTTGGATTCTCCTGGATCGTAGGATGGGCTATAGCCCGTCGAAATTTGGCGTGGAAGGGATTTAGCCCATCCTACAGCTTGTCAAAGCCATTTTGCCGCTCTGCCTTACACTACTTCCCGGTTAAAAATTCGACAATCTGTTTCAGCAATTCGTCCACGCGGAATGGCCGGCCCTCGACTTTTGCTAGCGACTGGGCATTGACCAGGTACTTCGCGCGCAGCAACATGCAGAGTTGGCCCATGTTGTTCTCGGGCACAAGGATCTTTTCGTACGGTTTGAGCAGCGTGCCGAGATTGGCCGGGAAGGGGTTCAGGTAACGCAAGTGCAAATGGTCGACCGAGCGGCCGGCCTCTTGTAAACCGCTGACGGCCGCCGCCACGGAACCGTAGGTGCTGCCCCAACTCACGACCAGCAGATCGGCCTTGCCGGAGCCTTTGACGGTCGCGGGTGGAATGTCCTTGGCAATCCGTTCTATCTTCTCGGCGCGGAGGTTGACCATCCGCTGATGGTTCACGGCGTCGTAAGTCACGGCACCCGTGACTTCGGTCTTCTCTAGGCCGCCGATGCGATGCTCGTAGCCCGGCGTGCCGGGAGAGACCCATGGACGGGCCAGCGTTTGGGGATTGCGACGATAGGGGGCGAACTGCTCGGGCGAAGGTATCGCCGGCGTGTGCAGGTCGGGCAGATCGTCAGGATCGACGATCCGCCACGGCTCGGTCCCGTTGGAGAGGAAACTATCGGAGAGGACCATCACCGGCGTCATGTATTTCGTGGCCAAGCGAACCGCTTCAAAGGCCATGCTAAAGCAATCGGCGGGTGTGGCTGCGGCCAGCACGGCCAGCGGCGCCTCGCCATGCCGACCGTGGATGGCCATCAGCAAGTCGGACTGTTCCGTCTTCGTCGGCATGCCCGTGCTGGGACCTGCGCGCTGGACGTCGAAAATGACCATCGGCAACTCGGTCATGACGGCCAAGCCGAGGCCTTCGACCTTCAGCGCCAGCCCCGGTCCGCTGGTACCCGTGGCCCCGATGGCGCCGGCGAAGGAAGCCCCGATGGCGGCCACGCAGGCGGCGATCTCGTCTTCCACCTGGAGCGTGCGGACGTCGTAGTCCTTGTACTTGGAAAGCTCGTGCAGGATCTCGCTGGCCGGTGTGATCGGATAACTGGCATAGACCAGCGTGCGGCCAGCTTTGTGGGCCGCGGCGACCAGGCCCAGTGCGGCAGCCTCATTGCCTGTCACGCGGCGATAGCGACCCTTGGGTAGCTTCGCGGCAGCTACCGTATGCTGCACGCGGAACAATTCGGCCGTATCGGCATAGTTGTATCCGGCGCGCAGGCTGGCGCCGTTGGCCGCCATGATCGACAGGCTTTTGCGGAACTTCCGGATGAGGTACTCCAGCACCGGCTGGATCGGCCGATCGTAGAGCCAGAGACTCAATCCCAGGGCAAAGAAGTTCTTGCAGCGTGCGGAATCCTTGCGCGGAAGCTGCAAGTGTCGCACGGACTCTTCGTTCATGCGCGTCATCGCCACGGGAATTAAGCGATAGGCCGAAAGTTCGCCGCTTGTCAGCGGGTTGACTGTATAGCCAGCCTTGGCTAGGTTGACCTCGTTGAATTCATCTTCATTGACCACGAGGATGCCGCCCGGTTGCACGTCGCGGAGATTGACTTTCAAGGCCGCCGGATTCATGGCGATGAGTACATAAGGCGAATCGCCAGGTGTATGCACTTCGTGATCGGCAAAGCTGAGTTGAAAGCCACTCACGCCGCCCAGCGAACCGGCCGGGGCGCGGATCTCGGACGGATAGTCGGGCTGCGTGCAGACGACCAATCCACCCATCGATGCGATGTCCGCGAACTGGCTCCCCACGACTTGCATGCCGTCGCCCGAATCACCGGCAAAACGGACCGTGGCGCAACGCACCTGGACGAATTCTTTTTCTCCGGCGGCCCTGCGATCCGGCGCGGCCGCATCTTGGGGCGCTGTTGGCGAAGAATCGGCTGCCGTCTTGGCAAATTCCGTAGAGGACATAATTTCATCTCGCAGATAGGTTTAGAAGAGCCGCCAACATCTAGCCAGGATTATTCAACCGAATATCTAAATTACCAGTTATTCCAGACAAATCAATGAGCAGTGTCCATTATATTCACTCGATCAATAAACGCCAGCACCCCCATTTATCCCACATCGCCGTTTTTCCGCCAAAAAGGCCAGTAGATTACAGAACAATCATTCCGCCGGGTTGGAGCACGAGGGCCTCGACGCCGGTTTCCTCGCGAACTTGGCGAACCCAACGCTCAGCATCTTGAGCAATGATGGGCCAGGTGCCGTTGTGGATCGGTACGACTCGCCGCGGCTTGAGCAAGCGAACGGCTTCCAAGGCATCCGCCGGTCCCATGGTATAGTTGTCGCCAATCGGAACGGCGGCCAGGTCGAGGCCCACGCCGCCAATGAGCTTCATGTCGGAAAAGAGGGCCGTGTCGCAAGCGAAATAGACCGTGCCTTCCTCCCTCGCCAAAATAAAGCCGCAGGGGTTGCCAGCATAACTGCCGTCGGGCATCGACGAAGAGTGCAGGGCCAGGGTCATCGTCAGCCGGCCGAAAGGAAACGTGTAACCGCCGCCGAGATTCATGGCATGTACATTCTTGACACCGTGGGCCGACAACCACTGACAGACTTCAAAGACCCCAATGACGGTAGCCCCGGTCCGCGCGGCAATCTCGACCGTATCACCGACATGATCGCCATGTCCGTGCGAGACGAGGATGAAATCGGCCTCGACTTGGTCGGCCTTCTTCGGGCTCAAGGGGTTATCGTTGAGAAAGGGATCCAAGAGCAAGCGGTGCTTGCCAGCCTGGATCGCCCAGGCATTATGACCCAGCCAGCGGATTTCAGTCGCCATCGAAGGTTCTCCTAGCGCGGTAGCTTGTTTCCATGACCTTATCGTACCCAAAGCAGGGAGGAACTGCAAAGTCGGGAGCCACGTCCGAAAAAAACCGCCCCGGACGAATGAATGTTCGACCGGGGCGGAAGGGACTCGTGCCCTGAGGCACGAAAGGCCCGCTTAACCTGGGTCAAGCGGGTGATGTTTGATCTCAAATTGTGTTGAGAGACTCGCCCTGAAAGAATCGTAATGCATAGAGCGAGCAGATACAGTTTGTCTGATTGCTACCCCCTTTCATTAGGATAAGGTGCGGAGATCAGATCCAAATTAATCATTCGCAATCTCCAAGACGAGGGCAATAGCCCGTTGGATGCAGTAGTGTGTAACCACACGGGTTAACTAGCAGTCGGGCGACGGTTTCGTTTTCGAGCATCCGAGCGGCTGCTGCGGCGGTTCCGACCCAGGTGGCAAGCCCCCTCGCTTCCGGGTAAGAATTCGACCTCGCTGTTTTTTCAGTCCCTGCCACCAAAAATCGAGTTCAGCCTCGCTCGAAAAGATGCCGACGCGGATGCCACTGCGGGTGGTTAGCACCCACCGTTCATCTTCAAAACACTTGTAAAAGTGCCGATGGGTCGCTAGTTTGGGGGGGAGTTCGTGCTGGCTCACCCCATTGGAAATTGGAGATTCTGTGTCGCAAGGGTCATCTTCGTGCAGCCGTGCGTTCACGATCTTTGCTGCCTCGCACCGCACTTCCTTTGATATCGCTTTCCGGGAGAGTATAAACAGCGATGCCAAAGATGCGGCATGAAACTGGACTAATAGCTCATCCAGTGTTGGCCCGTCAGGCAGACCGTCGGCAACCGACAGGAGTTGGTTAAGTGCTTCCCGAGAGAGAGTTTTCGCTTCGTTCATGAAATTGGGCTTTTTAGTCTGCTTTGGGGACGTGGTTCCTGCATGGCGTCACTGGAATAGTATAAACGTCAAGCTTCCCGTCAAGGTATGGGGAGACCAGTAATCCCCTCAAACGAGTTGTTTCAGTTGCAATTTCAGGTGGATTCCTACCATATTATCCGCCAAAGGCAGGACTGCGATCGCTCGTTTGAAGACTTTGCAGTTCCCCCACTTGCTTTTCCGAAACCTTTATGGTAATATGATTTACGGCAATGCTGAAGTAGGCATTGCAGTTAATCTTGCAGTTGTAGGGATTGCACCCCGTAGCAACAGCAAGGCAAAAAGGCAAAGTTTCTCATTCACCCAAAGGCAACAGGTAGCTTTCCCAACAAAAAAACCAAGGTGGAAAGATTGCACCTTCCCACCTTGGCGGCAAAGTAAAGGGCGGCATAGAATACCGCCTTCACCCGTTGCCTGAATTCTACCTTGAAAGGTTGAATCATGGCAAGGCAAACCCGTAGAACCGATGGCATTTCCTACCGCGATTTTGATTCCTCTTGGTATTCCTCAGTTACGGGGAAATACCTCCCTCTGAGGGATGAAGCTGGCAACAAAATCAAGGGCAAGGATTCCGAACCCCAAGCTAAGAAGGCTTACTTCAAGCTGGCAATCAAGGTGGGGGAAATCCCAGAGGGTGAATCCCGCCCTATCCCTACCGTTGGGGAAGTTGCTGATTCCTACCTTGAATCGGTTGAAGCCAATTGCAAGCCCGATACCTTCACCGATGCAAAGGCCCTGTTGAAGAAGTGGATAGCCTCGTCCCATGATCTCGTCCTTCATGACTTCACCGAACGCACGCAGGCGAAACGCGCCCCGGGCAGTCAGTTCGAAATCGATCAGGCAAGAATCGAGGACCGACAACTCCGCAGGTTCATCGCCAAACTCATCGAGCAACTGAAACGCCTCGTCCTCGTCGTCGGCTTCGTCGTCGGCATCGTCGGCCTCCTCGAAGTCGCCGCTCTCGAGCAGATTCCGCGCGGCCGCCTCGGACAGCGGACGCGCCGCCAGCAGTTTCGTCGCCGTTTCGAGGTCGGACTCGGCGACGTCGATCTCGATGCCGAACTTGTTCGAACCGAGCACGACGCTCATGTAGGCGCCGACGCCCACGTTGCGGCTGCGGGACGGGATCCCGCAGGACTCGAGCATCGACCGGATCACACCGGCCTCGAACTCGTCGCCCGCTGTGGCGAGGAAGACGGGCTTCTCCAGGTCTTGCTGCTTCGGGAGCCCGAAGGAGCGGCGGTCGTTCTCGTCGGACATGGTCATGCCTCCGGGGAGCGCGTCGCGCCCCCTGCGTGACGGAACGTCACGTCGAGCCGCGCGTTCGTGGGTTCGCGGCTGTTCAGTTCCACGGAATAGCCCAGGTGCACTTCTCCGCCGCGGTCGGACAGGCCGGCCCGGACGGCGTTGGTGTAGATGTCGACGTCGAGGACGCCGTACGGGAGCTCCATGCGCGTCACGTGCCGCCGTCCCTCGACGAAGGTCACCCGCATGTGGGTGGAGCCGGTGCGAATCAGCGAGACCGTGCCCGGGTCGTCCACGCGGATCGTCGTGGTCGTCCCCTCGAGACCGGTCGCCTCGGATTCCTTGTAGCGGAGGAACCAGGCGTCGTCCTTGCGGTACAGGATCCCTTCCGTCACGAGTTCCATCGTGTCGGAGGTGGCGGTCCCTTCCCACTGCGAACCACGGATCGTGAGGATCACGGGCGTACCGTCGTTCATCGGCATCAGAACCTCTCGATCTCCACCTTGTGCGCCTCGGCGATCTCCTTGCGCAGGAACGCGCCGCCGAGCTGACGGAATCGCTCCGCGCTGTCGCTGGTGTAGAAGACATGCCGGGCGGTGTGGCCTTCGACACGCGGGGGCTCGCCGAGACCGGCCAGCGCCAGGCGGGACCGGGTGGCGCGCGCGACTTCGGTCGCCGAGTCGATCAGCGCGACGGACGGCCCCATCGCCTCGGAGATGACCTTCTTGAGCAGCGGATAGTGCGTGCAGCCGAGCACGAGCGTGTCGATGCCGGCCTTGCGCAGGGGCGCGAGGTACTCGACGGCGACGCGGCGGGCGATGTCGTTCTCCCACCAGCCCTCTTCGGCGAGGCCGACGAACAGCGGACAGGCCTGCTGGTGGATCACGACGCCGAGCGGTGTCAGCGTCTCGACGGCGCGCAGGTACACGCCGCTGTCGACCGTCGCCTGGGTGCCGATGATGCCGATGCGGCCGTTGCGCGTCGCCTGCGCCGCCGCCATCGCGCCCGGGCCGATCACTTCGAGGACGGGGATGCCGGCCTCCGCGCGGATTTCGTCGAAGGCATGGGCGCTGGCCGTGTTGCAGGCGATCACGAGCGCCTTGATGCGGTGCTCGAGCAGGAAGCGCATGTCCTGCAGGGCGAACTTGACGATCGTGTCGTGGGACTTCGTGCCGTAGGGGGCTCGGCCGCTGTCGCCGAAATAGACGGTGTCCTCGTCGGGCAGCTGTCGCTCGATCTCCTGGAGAACGGTGAGGCCGCCCAGGCCGGAGTCGAAGATACCGATCGGGGCGCGGGACGACGCGTCGTCGGGGGTCACAGGAGCTCCCTCCGGCGCCGGGCCTTCTTATCCTCGACGGCGAGGCGCACGAGTCGCGTCACCAGCTTGTCGAGCGGGAGGCCGGTCGCCTCCCAGGCCTTCGGGAAGACGCTGATCGCGGTGAAGCCGGCTCCTTTTTGGAGGGTGAAGGGACCGATGCAGGTCACCCGTGTTAGCCCCGCAAACGTATTGTTGGTGTTCCCACCCAGCGCAAGCCGGGCGTTGCCGACGCTCCCGCCATCGATGTTCAGTACGCCTGTGGAATCGCCCACGATGGCGCTATTCCAATCACAGTAAGCGTTGGCAACCGAGTCATAGAGTCGCGCCGTCACGCCCGGATTGATGGTGAGCTGTCCCGTCGTGCCAGCGTTGTTGCCTGTGTGCTCAATTGTTGCATTACCAGCGAAGATTACGGGTTCTCCAAAAGCGCCGCCGGAAAACCTAATCGTTCCTCCGTTCATGGTTGTCCCGTGCGCCAGATCACCCAAGCGCCCGTCGCCGCCAATCGAGACAATGCCACCGTTGACAACCAGGACATTACCGGTCCCGCCATTGCCGATGGTGAGGGCGGCGCCGCCATCGTTCCAAAGCGTGTTGGTGAGGAGGGTCACGAAGTTGTTGGATGAACTGGTACCGATGTAGCCGGCCGCGCTGCTGATCAGCAGGGCGTTGGAAAGGATGACGGTGTTGTTGCCGCCGCCGGCGGCCCCACCCGTGGTGCTGCCGACCGCGAGCGCGCCATTGGTC
>Ga0118677_10011388_pt1 | contig 13336 bp, 6 predicted proteins | sample AliMusrvi5mmetaG_FD_86154 | JGI IMG/M metagenome (GOLD analysis project Ga0118677, IMG submission 86154)
CCTCTTCACCCCTTCTTCCCATCCCCCGGCAGTTAATATAGTATAGGAATCGGGCAAAAATTGACACATAAAACACGATTTTCTGGTGTTTCTTTGATTAGCTGGAAAAAACACTCTGAATGGCAGATAATCAATGGAGCACCTTATTCGATAAAAAACACCTTCCTTTGTGTAGGTACCCCCTGTTTCGTCCAATTTTTTCGTCTTTTTATTCCTGTTTTTTGGATAAATTCATATCTGGCTTTATTCCGGGCAGAAAAGGAAGAGTAATGTTATTTTATCTCTTACAATTCATTCTTTCCATTAATTTCACAACCGGATCAAATCCCCATTTTTCGTTCAAGAAAATGGTTGTAGATTATGCTGAGAATGCGATCAGTATTGATGATATGCACCCCCGGTTTTCATGGATTATAGCCTCCCAGGAACGAAATCAGACCCAAATCGCCTACCGAATCCTCGTAGCTTCAACTCCAAAAAAAATGAATCTTAAACAGGGTGATTTATGGGATTCGGGGAAAATTATGTCGGGAGAAACCATTCAGCACGAATATGCTGGAGATAACTTAAAATCAAATGCGACCTACTATTGGAAGGTGATCATTTGGGATAATAATTCAAAATATCATGAAAGTCAGGCTGCAAAATTCGAAACTGCAATCTTATCAACGGATGACTGGAAAGCAAAATGGATAGGGAAAGGATCTCCATCCGAACCTTTACCACCGCAGGGTTTTTATAAGGATACAAAGGAACAATATTTAGGGGGTGATTCCATTGTTCATGATGGAAATTCATTATTGCTGAGACGTGAAGTCCAGCTGGCAAAAAAAATCAGATCCGCTAAGGCATTTATCACCGGTGTTGGATTCTATGAATTCTATATCAACGGAAGCCGTGTTGGCGATCGGGTTCTTGCCCCGGCAAAGACCCCCTATCATAAACAAATTCTATACGATACCTACGATGTGACCTCCCTTTTAACAACTGGTGTTAATTCTTTCGGAATCCATCTGGGAAACGGATGGTATAATCCCTATAAGAAATGGTGGAATGACTACCGGATGCAGTGGTTTGGTTCAAAAAAGGCAATTGCTCAAATCGAGATAAGATATACAGACGGCACATCACAACTAATTGTAACAGATAATAATTGGCTATGGTCTCCGGGGCCGATAACCTATAACTGCGTTTATGATGGTGAGATTTATGATGCAAATCTGGATCATCAGGGATGGACAACTGCCGGTTATGACGCGACTGCCTGGAAACCGGCTACGGTTTTTAACAAACCGGATGGACGATTACGCTCCCATCGTATGCCGCCCATTAAGGTCCATGAACGATTTAAACCGCAGGATGTTAAAACTAATCAAAAGGGAGCAAAAGTGTATGATTTCGGTCAGAATTTTGCCGGATGGATTCGGATATCTGTTAAAGGGACAAAAAATACACACCTGAAAATTCGGTTTTCGGAAGATATCAATGAGGATGGATCAATTAATATTACGAGTAACGAATTTGCCAAAGCTACTGCCGAATATATCTTAAAGGGAGAGGGAATCGAGATTTATGAACCACATTTTACCTGGTTTGGATTTAAATATGCCGAAGTTACGGCTCTGGATGGTACTGCGAAGATTATTACAGTTGAAGGGCGTGCTGTTTATTCTGACAATACTCAAACCGGTGATTTTGAATGTGACAATTCACTGGTTAATAAGATTCACAAGGCAACAGTCTGGTCGCAGAAAAGCAATATGATCGGGTATCCGATGGATTGCCCGCAACGCGATGAACGGTTGGGTTGGTTTGGTGATGCTCAGGTCACTGCCGAAGAGGCGATGTTTAATTTCGATATGGCGCTGTTTTACGAAAACTGGTTCGAAGGGATTAAAGATAACCAGGATTTTAAAACCGGTGATATTCCCATTATTTCACCACGACCTTACATTTTTGATGAGGGAATTGAATGGAGCAGTACCTATCTGACAATGCTCTGGCAGTTTTATACTGCCTATGGTGATGTGCGGATTCTTCAGCACCATTATCCGGCGATGAAACGGTATATGGATTTTCTGGACAAGCAGTCTAACGATCTGATCCTCCCCAAAGGATGGATCGGTGACTGGGGAAGTATGGTCAAAGGGTGGAAGGAGGGTGAGCCCTCATCAGTTCCGACGGCCTTTTATTTTCTGAATGCCGGGATCATGTCAGATGTATCACGAATATTGGGCAATAAGATAGATCAGCAATACTATACAGAGCTGCAAAATCGAATAAAGGAGAAATACAATAAAACGTATCTGAATACGGAAACGTCCGATTATAATGATGGAAGCCAGATGGCAAATTCATTTCCGCTGTTTCTCGGAATTGTTCCTAAGAATCTGGAAAACAGGGTGCTGGATAACCTTGTGAATGATATTGCGGTGAAGAATAATACCCATCTCACGACAGGTGTTCTAGGCACCAAATATATGCCCGAGGCACTGGCCCGGATGGGACGTGGCGATGTGGCATGGAATATTATCAATCAGAAAAGCGCTCCAAGCTGGAACGATATGATGCGAAAATATACCACTGTGTGTGAGTTTTGGACATTGAAGCAATCGAAAAACCATGTAATGATGGGAAGTATCGATGCCTGGTTTTATAAATATGTAGCCGGTATTCAGCAGGATGAAAAGATTCCTGCATTCGCCTCCTTCATCGTGAAACCTTTGCAACTCGACAGTCTCGGATCGGCGCAAGGAAGGATCGAAACAATACGTGGAACGATTTTGTCGTCATGGCAAAGGGTAAATGGGCAATATCACCTGAACGTGGAGGTTCCGTATAATACCTCCGCCTTTGTCTACCTTCCGGTGGGAGAAAAAGATCTGATCAGCGAGGGTGGACTTCCATTGGGAAAGGCAATAGGCGTTGAGGATTTAGGCTTTAAAGATGGAGCCCATGTTTTAAAGGTGCATTCCGGAAATTATTCATTTATAACAAGAAAGAATTAAGATATGCGAGCTGCAGCTATATTTATACTTCTGATGTCTGCATGCCGGACCGGAGTCCCAAAAGAGGATTATGCCGGTTATGTGAATCCGTTTATTGGTACAGGGGGTGATATGAAAAACGGATTTGGGAATATGTTTCCTGGAGCTGCCTACCCTTTTGGGATGATTCAACTTAGCCCCGACAACGGGGGACAAGGATGGCAATATGCTGCCGGATACCATTATCCCGACAGTATTATCGTCGGATTTTCCCATACTCATCTTAGCGGTACAGGTGTTGCCGATTATTGTGACATCTCAGTAATGCCAACAACCAAACCAATTGACACAAAATATTTTGTTCAAAGTGATTCAACAATAACCGAAATTATATCCCAAAACGGTCTCAATCCGACAGGTTTCCCAAATCGTGACGGCCATCCTGGGCCATTCGATAAACATTTTCTACTCAAATACAGCTCTAAATTCTCGCATAAAACAGAAAAGGGATCTCCGGGATATTATTCCGTCAATCTGAAGGATGATGACATCGATGTGGAACTGAGTACCGGAGAACTTGCGGCGATGCACCGATACCGGTTTAAGAGACCCTCTGACCTGCAAAATATTGTTTTAAACCTTGGTTTTATAAACAGTGACCGAACCACCAAAGCACTTGTTCGGTACCGCTCGCCCGAAATGGTTACGGGATACCGGTTTTCATCGGGTAAAGCCAGTGTTCAACGGGTTTATTTTGCCATGCAATTTTCACGTAAGATTACAGAATACAGCTATTATAGAACAGATTCAACCGACGGAAAGCAGGTTGCCACAGGGGAAAATATAGCTGCAGTTTTTTCATTTGAGGGGAAAGAAAAGAGCGAAATTCTGATGAAAGTCGCCATCTCCTCTGTCAGTGAAGAGGGAGCATTAGCCAATCTGAAGACAGCCGATCGCTTTGGCTGGGATTTCGATCAGTTTCATCAGGCAAACCGCGAAAAATGGAACCGGGAGTTGTCTAAAATAAAGGTAACGACCACTGATTCAACAAAAAGAACCATTTTTTATACGGCGTTATATCACAGTTATCTTGCCCCTTACCGGTTTTCGGACGTCGATGGCTTCTATAAAAATTTCAATCAGGCCCCCGATAAAGCTCAGGGCTATACGCAATACACTTTATTGTCACTCTGGGATACTTTCCGGGCCGAAAACCCGTTGTTATTACTGATGCAACCTAAAGTTGAAGTTGACATAATCCATTCAATGATTGCAAAATACCGTCAGACGGGCGAAATCCCGTATTGGGAAATCTCAGGAAATGAAGGGGGATCAATGATCGGATATCATGCTGCTGTGCTGATGGCAGATGCTTTGATTAAGAACGTTGGAAATTTCAACAGGGAAGAGATCTTCAAGGCGCTTGTTGATGCTTCGGAAACCGATCGTAAGGGCCTGGGTTATTACAGACAATTTCATTTTGTCCCAACTGACAAGGAGAAAACCGGCACGGTTTCAAAAACACTCGAATATGCCTACGATGACTGGTGTATCGCACAGATCGCCAAACAGCTCGGAAAGGATAAGGATTATCGGAAATACATGGATCGTTCACTTTATTACAAAAATCTATATGATCCTGCATATCATTTAATGCGTGGGAGAAACAGCGATGGAAGTTGGTATGCACCTTTTCAACCCCGGTTTGCAGAATACGGAAATCCCCATTGCGTGGAGGGGAATACCTGGCAATACTCTTTTTTTGCCCCGCACGATGTGCCCGGATTAATCAATTTAATGGGAGGAAAGCGAAGTTTCGAAATGATGCTCGATAGTTTATTCACCCAGACCTCCGAATTGCTCGGTGAGGATGTTGCGGATGTGACCGGAATGATCGGTCAGTATTCTCAGGGAAATGAACCGGATCATTATTCAGCTTACTTATTCAACTTTGTGAATAAGCCGGGTAAAACACAGTTGTATACAAATAAGATTGTAAATGCGTTATATAAGAATTCACCGGCAGGACTTTGCGGAAATGAAGACTGTGGGCAAATGTCCGCCTGGTATGTTTTTAGTGCAATTGGAATGTATCCGGTGAATCCGGTGGACGGAAGGTACTATTTTGGGAGTCCTCAATTTGAGAAAGTTATTTTTAATCTTCCGAACGGTAAAACATTCACCGTTGTGGCAAAGAACGTTTCAAAGGATAAAATTTATATCCGATCGATAAAACTGAACGGACAACTGATTGACAGGTTATTTATTACGTATGATGAGATTCAGAATGGGGGAAGCCTTGAATTTGAAATGGGTTGTGCCGCTAATTAGAATTAACTAAAAAGAAAATCAATTTTTGCTGATTAGAACAGGCCTCGTAGGGGCCAGATATGGGTAGAAACCGGTTGATTGAAGGCCTAAAAGTGCCGTAGGTACGATATGTAATTTAAGTTCAAATAAGAAAAAATGGATCACACGAAGAGTGATAAAATTGATTTATCCAAATTTTACTGGATTAATCCTCCGGCGGAATTTACTTTGCAAAATGACAGCCTGACAATCATTACCGATCCGGAAACCGATTTCTGGCAGCGCACCTATTACGGTTTTCAGAATGACAATGGGCATGCTTTTGTTAACTCAGTGGAGGGTGATTTTACCTTTACCGTAAAGGCATTCTTTAAAGCTGTAAATCAGTATGATCAATGTGGAGTCATACTCTTTCAGGATAGTGAAAACTGGGTAAAAGGATCTGTTGAGTATGAAAATAGTGAATATTCGCGTTTGGGATCAGTGGTAACTAATCTGGGATATTCAGATTGGGCAACAACAGATATTTCGTCAGTGATTCATACGATGTGGTATCGACTAAGCCGTAGAGGTCACGATTTTTGTTTGGAAAACTCTTGGCAAGGCAAAGTCTGGCATCAGATGCGTATTTTCCATATGCACAATCCAATTTCTGAAGCAATAGTCGGCGTTTATGCCTGCAGCCCATTAATATCAAGCTTTGAGGCTGTGTTTTCAGATTTTGATCTGGGACCTTGCAAATGGAGCGATCACCATTCAATTTAAGACTGCATTTCTATTAACTTACGTGAACGATTTATCAGAGCAACTAGACAACAAACAGAATTTGCAAATCAATCATTAAGTGAGAATCTGATCAGTGAGCTTATTGTTTCCATTATTCACATTTGCTAAATCCATAATTTATGAGGAGTTATAATTTAATCCGACAGTTTTCTCTGATTTTTAGTTGTCTGTTGGCAGTGAATTTTTATTCATGCAAGGAACAACCCCGGAAGGCAATCTCAAAGCAAGAGATTGCGTCCTATCCAGATACCGCCTTCGTTCAGGAAATTCACGATGGCTTTCAAATAAGTGGCAATAAGGGGGATAATGAAGTAAGGAGTATTGTCCTGGATAAAGCTTCTAATGTTTGGATTGCCACGGCCTCGGGAATTTTCAGAAAGGGGGCTGAAAGCAGGAGCTGGGAACCAATTATTACCGGACCAGGGCGCGGACCGGCCTATTCGGTAGTTGTAAATCCTGACGGAGCCGTTGTGATGGGAACCTGGAATGGAATCTACCGGTATTCCCAAAATCAACTACATAAGGAAGAGGGGGTAAAACCTCCAATTTCAATTATTTGTAATGATGGCGGAGGAAATTATGCACTGGGTCCGAACGGTATCTGGCATTCAAAAGCAGATGGCTGGGAGTTTTTAAATTATCCGATTGCCCGTACAGTTCGTGATGCCGCGATCGATAGTAAAGGATTCTTGTGGGTAGGAACCGATGTTGGACTATACCGTTGTCAGGGTGGAAGGTCTACCTTATTTCAAAATACTGACGAGCTGATTAGTTGTTACCTAAAGGCAATCGCCTTTGATTCCAGGGGTGATTTATGGGCAGGAGGAATGGGGGGTGTTTCGATCCGGAGCGGCGATCACCTGATTAAAAGCCTCACTCCAAATGAGGGGATTCCCTCAACTCATGTAAATTGTATACGGCTCTCTCCCGATGGGTTGATGTGGGTAGGAACGAATATGGGTGTCGTGCGGTTTGCTGCGAATGGCACTCACTCATTGCGCTTTAGCCAGCGTTGGCTGACTGACAATAAAGTCCTGGATATTGCCTTCGATATTCAAGGGAATGCCTGGCTTGGTACAGCACATGGGGTGAGTGAAATCAAACGGACGATGATGACCCTGGAGGATAAAAAAAACAATTTTTATGGCCAGTTGATGAACAGGCATATTCGTGACCCGTGGACCTGCGGTTTTCTGAAACTGGATACTCCCGGGGATACCGCTTCGTGGCACAACTCCGATGATGATAATGATGGCGAGTACACCGGTGGATACCTCGCGATGGAGAGCTTCAGATATGCCGTTACGAAAGACGAAGATGCCAGAATCAAGGCACGTAAAGCTTTTGATTTCCTTAAATATTTACAGACTGTAACGGGTTCGGAAGGCTTCTTTGCCCGCTCAATAGTTCCTCTTGATTGGCCAAGTGTGAATGACCCAAATCAAACCTATACCCCGCAGCAGGTAGCCGACGAGCTGGTTAAGGACCCCCGGTTTAAACCAGTTGAAATCAGATGGAGAAAATCGAAAGACGGAAAATGGCTATGGAAAGGCGATACCAGTACTGATGAGATGGACGGTCATAAGATGAGCTATTTCTTTTATTATGAACTTGCTGCAAACCAAGAGGAGAAGTCGCTTGTCCGTGATCATGTAAAAAAGATCATCGACCACCTGATTGAAACCAAATACAATCTGGTTGATGTGGATGGATTGCCAACCCACTGGGCGATCTGGTCACCTGAACAAATCAACCACGATCCCGACTGGGCCTCCGAGCGAAGTATAAACTCGTTTGAACTATTGGCCTATCTTAAATTGGCAAAACATCTTACCGGAGATGAAAAATACGAAAAGGAGTATCGCCGCCTGATCGACACCGAGGGCTACCTCGAAAATGTGTCTCATCTGAATCAGAAGAATCCGGCATGGCAAATCTATTTCGACCGCACACTCGAAGGGTATCTTTTCCCTATCCTTGTGAAATGTGAGACAGATCCTAAACTGAAAGCTTTTTACGAACAATTACTTGAAGCTTGGATGGCCAATCAGCCTGCGGGTGAAAACCTCATCAATAATCTGATGTATGCCTATGCAACGGGTAAAAATGTGAATGTGCCTCAGACAATTGAATTCCTTCGTGATACTCCCCTCGACCTGATGGACTGGCCTGTTGATCACACGCTTCGTGAAGATGTTCAGATCGTTAGAAGCCCGATCCTCGAAGAGGTTCAGGTGTCGGAGCTTCCACCTGCCAGTATCCGGGCTACTGTACGATGGGATAAAAATCCCTGGGCCGCAAAACAAGGAAATCTTCGTATGGTCAGGGAACCGGTCTTCTGGCTCTGGCCTTACTGGATGGCCAGATATCAGGGAATTATTAAGTAAAGAGATCTTATTCTAACCGAAAACCAAATCGACCAATTTAATACGCTCAAATTATAACTAAACCCAATGAAAATAAAATTAATAGCTTTATTCCTCCTTGCACTTGCAGCAGCGTGTACTTCGCAAAAGAGGATTTCTCCCACTAAAGTGACAACCCTCCGATGCGAATACCTTCCGAACCCTGTCGGGATGGATGTTGTGAATCCGCGACTTTCGTGGCAGATGAAAAAAGATCTCCCGGGTGCCAGCCAAACAGCCTATCGGATACTGGTCGCAACAAGCGCCGAAGAATTGTCCAAAAACAGTGGTGATCTGTGGGATACCGGTAAAATAGAGTCCGATCAATCCGCACAGGTGATTTATGCCGGCAAACCTCTGACATCCGGAATGAAGGTATTCTGGAAAGTTCAGATATGGGATGAAGCGAAAAGTGAATCGCTATGGAGTACCGTTTCAGAATGGGAGATGGGGCTGCTCAGTGCCACTGATTGGCAGGCCAGGTGGATCGGGGCACCCGCATCACTCACAACCGGCGATTTGAAACATGCTGCTCCGCTCTTCCGGAAAGAACTTAACCTCCTCAAAAAAGTCAAAAAAGCGAGCGTATACATCAGTGGCCTGGGATATTATGAGTTGTACATCAACGGCACAAAAATCGGAGATCATGTACTGTCACCCAATCAGACTAATTACGATCGGCAGAAAGTTGAGAAATGGGAAGAATCCCGGATAGGGAATATGACCTCAACGGTTCTATATGAGACTTTTGATATAACTTCATCTTTAAAAGAGGGGGGAAATGCCTTAGGAGTTATCCTTGGAAATGGATGGTACCTTCAGGCAGACCGCCCGAATGATACGATGTTGTGGTACGATACCTCCCGTTTGATGGCTCAGTTCAAAATTGAGTATGAAGATGGAAGCAGTGAGCTAATTACAAGCGATGAAAATTGGAAGTCATCCTTAAGTCCGATTCTTTACAACGGGTTACACTCCGGTGAAATCTATGACGCCAGACTCGAACAGAAAGGGTGGAATGAGGCAGGATTTGATGATTCAAAATGGGTAAAAGCAGAGGTTGTCCGCGCACCTACAGGAATACTTAGAGGGCAGATCTCTGCCCCTGACCGCATTACGAAAACTATTCAACCGATTTCTGTAATTGAACCGGATAAAGGGGTATACCGTTTTGATATGGGAAGGTTGTTCTCCGGTTGGGCAAGACTTAAACTCACAGGTCCTAAAGGGACGAAAATCAAACTCCGATTTATTGAGGAGTTTGGCCCAACGTATAATCAAACAGACACTTACATTATGAAGGGTGAAGGGACTGAAATCTGGGAACCCCGTTTTACCTGGCATGCGTTCCGATATGTTGATGTTTTCGGTTCTCCGACAAAACTGACCCTTGAAAATGTAGATGGCCGTGTAGTAAATACAGACATCACTAAAACCGGGACTTTCGAGTGTTCCAACACCTTGCTAAATAAGATACTCGATAACTATCAGTGGACACAGCTTGGGAATGTTCATGGAGGAGTTCCGAGTGATTGTCCCCACCGTGAGCGACGCGGATATACCGGCGATGGTCAGATTTCGGCCAGGGCTGCAATTTACAACTTCGACATGTCGCAGTTTTACACCAAATGGCTCAACGATATTGCGGATGCCCAAAACCATAAAACAGGATATGTCCCCAACACAACCCCTTATCAGGACGGTGGTGGTGGAACACCCTGGGGATCTGCCTATGTGATTATTCCCTGGTATATGTATCAGTATTATGGCGATATGCGGATCCTGCAAAAACATTACGACGGGATGAAGCATTGGATCGAATACATGAAAAATTCGCTGAACAAGGATGGAATTCTTTCAGGTCAGGGACTTGGCGAGTGGGTCCCTCCCGAAATTGTAGATATCCCTGCTGACTTCGTAAACAGCTGTTACTATTATTATTGCATTGATATGATGGTTCAGATTTCAGGTATTCTGTCTAAAACTGAGGACAAGGGACATTTTGTCCAACTGGCAGAAAACGCCCGAAATGCAATTAATACAGTTTATTACAATGCTGATAAATCGAGTTATTCGATTGGCCGGCAAGGGGCTAATATTTACCCCATCGGCTTCGGAATTGCTGAGGCTAAAAATGTCAGTGCAGTCTTCGATAATCTTGTCAAAAATGTGGTTAGCGATAATAAGGTCCATTTTGATACAGGGATCCTGGGGACACCGTTGCTGCTTGAAGTGTTAACGAAACTTGACCGCGCTGATCTGGCATTTACACTTATGCACCAGCGTGATTTCCCCGGTTTTGGATGGATGATCGAAAAGGGGGCCACCACCATCTGGGAAACTTTCCAGGGGGATGTTTCCCACAGTCATCCGATGTTCGGCAGCGTTTGTGCCTGGTTTTATCAGAACCTCGGCGGGATTTCCCCCGATCCTGCAAAGCCTGGTTTTAAACACACAATCATTAAACCGACCCCGGTGAGCAGCCTCACATTCGCAAAATCTTCCTACGAATCATTATATGGAACCATAAAATCTGAATGGAAATTTGCAGGTGATGATTACCTGCTGAAGGTTACCATTCCGGCCAATACCACTGCAACTGTATATGTCTTAGCCCTTCGTGAGGATTGTGTTAACGAAGGTGGAAATCCTGTAAAGAAAAACCTTCATATTAAACAGCTCGGGCAGGAGGGTAAGTATGCGGTTTATGAAATTGAATCGGGAGACTATGAATTTCTTTCGAAAGGGCCGAAGCGTCTACTGAAACATATCATCCTTTCGAATCCGATCATTCATCCCGGAGATACCCTTGCACAGGTACGCGATTCTATTTTAGTGCATATAACATCAGATGTTGCTGAGGCCGCAATTCATTATACAACTGATGGGTCTGAGCCTGACAGCACATCCTCCCTGTTTCGTAAACCATTCTATATCTCAAAACCAACAAAAATCCGGGCGAGAGCAATGCTGAATGGTTATGAATCAAGTTTTGTAAAATCGAATTATTTCGATTTCATTGATCCCAAAACAAATGGGTTAACCTATCAGTATTACGACGGAGCATGGATGAAGATTCCCGAATTTGCAAAACTCACACCCCTAAAATCCGGAACCACCTATAGGTTCACCCTTGACGATATTATCTCCACCAGGGATGAATTTGCACTCTCATTCAACGGGAAAATAAAGATCAACAAGGCTGGAAACTATACATTCTATATTCAGTCAAATGATGGAAGTAAATTATTTATAAACAATCAGCTGGTTATTGATCATGACGGCCCTCACGGTGCAGACATTGAGAAATCCGGAAAAATAGTTTTACAGCAAGGGGTTTTTCCGATAAAACTTGATTATTTTCAGGCCGGCGGCGGAATGTACCTCCTGCTAAAATATTCAGGACCGGGAATTGAAAAACAGGAGGTTCCGGCGATGGTGCTGTTTCAAAAATAAATCCGATTTTCTAATTCAGTGTAGACTAAATTGCATCCTCATAACCAAACATGATGACTAAACTTTCGGATAATCCTGGCTCCTATCGCTACCGAATTCTTGCGCTTGTCTTTATGGCAACTACAATCAACTACTTCGACCGCAGTATTGTCGGGGTAATGGCGCCAACCCTGCAAAAATTATTCGACTGGTCAAACAAGGATTATGCGGCAATCATGGTCTCCTTCAAAATTGCCTATGGCATAGGGCTTTTGTTCATGGGTGGTGTGATCGATAAATTAGGGACTAAAATAGGATATACCCTCTCGATTGTTATCTGGAGCATCTTCGGAATGTTGCATGCTGTAATCAGGCCTGCATTTAGCTTAATCGGGTTTATCACCGCCCGCTTCGGGCTTGGGATTGGAGAATCCGGAAATTTTCCGGCCGCGATTAAAACTGTGGCGGAGTGGTTTCCTAAAAAAGATCGTGCATTTGCAACAGGGATTTTCGATGCATCAACGAGCGTCGGTGCAATATTAGCACCATTTATTGTGGGAGCGATCGTTTCGGCAGAGGGAAAGAACTGGCAGCTCCCCTTCCTTTTTACCGGGGTCTTAAGCGCATTATGGGTATTTTTATGGATCAGAACTTATCAAAAACCCGAAGTACATCCTAAGCTTTCAAAATCCGAATTAGCCTATATCAACAGTGATTCGGCCGGGGAGAACCAGGAGAATATCCCATGGCTTAAACTCCTGCCTAAACGCGAAACCTGGGCTTTTGCATTAACCACAATAACAGACGGAGTTTGGTGGTTTTACCTTTTCTGGGGCGCCAAATTCCTGGCGGTCCAGTTCGGCGTAGATATTGAAAATATCGGTCCACCATTCTTAATTATTTTTCTTATGGCCGACGCAGGGAGTCTTTTAGGCGGATATTTCTCGGGAGTGCTCATAAAAAGAGGGTGGTCTATCAATAAGGCGCGGAAAATTACAATGCTTATTTGTGCCATTATCATCCTGCCCGTCTCCTTTGTTCCAGTTATCGCGGGCAAATGGGTTGCAGTCTTTCTGATTGGTCTTGGCGCCGCAGGGCACCAGTCGTGGTCAATCAACAGCTATACCCTGGTTCCTGATGTCTTTCCCAGGAAGGCAGTCGCTTCTGTGATCGGGATTGGGAAAATGGTAGGGGTAGCCGTTGCCATTGTTGCAGACATTGCTTTGGGTGCCGTACTGGACACCGCAGGCAATTCGGGCTATTTCTGGGCCTTTGTGATTGCCGGATTGTCGTACCTTACCATTTTGGGATTCGTTCACCTTTTAATGCCAAAAATGACTCCACTGGATGATAACCTGAACTATATATCCCAATAAATTATGAAATTAAAATTTTAAAAGGAGGTACCGTCAG
>Ga0118677_10011391_pt1 | contig 13332 bp, 9 predicted proteins | sample AliMusrvi5mmetaG_FD_86154 | JGI IMG/M metagenome (GOLD analysis project Ga0118677, IMG submission 86154)
GTCATGGGACCAACGGAAGTCAATTTTTTATAGTTTACAAAGACTCCCCGACTTTGCCACCAGATTATTCAATCTGGGGTCGGGTGACGAGCGGGCTAGACATCGTTAAGCGCGTCGCTGCTGCCGGTGTTGTCGGAGGCGGAACGGATGGAACTCCGGTTCAGAAGATTGCTATTGAATCGGTGAGCGTTAAATAAATTAACGTAAGGAAACTATCTTAAAAGTTTCTGCGAGACGTCCATCGGTAAGTCCAACCGCAGCCCCATTGCGAGTACCCCACTCACGAATACGTTCCTCAAACCCTTCCACGTGCGAGGTTTGACTGACGTGAGCCGCTAGCGCCTTCATCTTGAGTTCAAAGGTATCTGTAATGTCGACGTGATGATCATTTCCTTCGGACATCATTACCCAAGCCTCATTGATCTCCCACGGCTCTAGATGTTCCTCGTGCAGTAAATCCTCAAAGGCGAAGGGATTTCCTGAATCTGGATAGATCGCTTGTATTGCTGCCTCTCCTGCGGCTAGGTGATCAGGATGGCTGGCACCAAGGCGATTCCAGTTGCGTTCTGGGCTTTGAATCAACATTCGTTGTGGCCGTACCTTACGAATCACTCGAACAATATCTTTGCGAAGTTCAATGGTCGGGGTAAGCCATCCATCGCGATAATCCAAGAAATGGATATCGGTTACGCCCAATACTTTGCCGGCATCGGTCTGCTCACGGCGGCGAATCTGCTTCATCTCCTCGCGCGAAATTGAAGGATCTACACCACCTTGATCGCCGTTAGTGCAGATGCAATATGAAATCGCAATCCCTTTTGAACTCCACTGCGCGATAGTGCCACCGGCTCCGAAATCGAGATCATCGGGGTGAGCCGTGACAACAAGGATGCGTTCTACTTCGCTATCGAGCATAGGTTCCATGGCGCAATCCTACCGATTCGCCGTTGATAGGTAGACTCCAGATTATGTCTCTACTTGAGGGCCTCAACCCCCAGCAGCGCGAAGCCGTCATTCACCAGGGCACTCCGTTGCTTGTTGTTGCAGGTGCTGGCTCCGGGAAAACTCGAGTCTTGACGCGCCGTATTGCCTATCTATTAGGCGAACGCGGTGTCGCTCCCTATGAGGTGTTGGCGATTACCTTTACCAATAAAGCTACCTGGGAAATGAAGTCTCGCATTTTAGATTTTCTTAAACGTATTGCTCTTCAAAAACTTAAACCCTTTGAGGTTGGTGACATTCTTTTACCCATAGGTTTAGACGAGCAAAAAGCTTCACATCTGGGGTTTGTATTGATGGAAGAAGTGATTCATCAGTATCATTATTTTCATATCCAAACCATAGATAGTTTTATCAATACGCTTTTATCTGGCTGTTCTTTTAAGATTGGGCTTTCAGCTCAGTTTAAGATTAAGCGAAATTCTCGTGATTATTTGCAGTTGGCCCTCGATGAGCTGTTGGAATCGGCCAAAGGGGATAAGGGTGTTTATAAGCTTTTTGAAAATTTCGTCCATCAGTATTTATTTTTAGAAAACCGATGGGGTTGGTTTCCTAAAGAAGATTTGCTCAATGTCATGGTTGCGTTATTTCGTCCCTACAACACCTTTCAAAAACCTTTGTTAGTATTTCCGTGTAAGGAAGATTTGTTTGCTAAAAAAAGAAAAATCTATGCGCTGATTTTAAGGTTACAGGAATCTTGTCCGTTGCAGACAAACAAGAATTTCATAAACCATCTGGAGAAGTTTTTACAAGGCGGAGAAAGAATTTTTGATGTGGACGAGTTAAAGACATATTGGTCAAGGGAGGATTTTCCCATTAATAAAGGTGGGATTGTGACGAGTGATGTTGAGGATTTATGGACGCTGCTTTGTAAGGAAATCCATGACCTGTGTTGGCTGGAAAGTCGCAGCATGTTTAATGCTTACATTGAATTGTTTCAAGTTTTGCTTGCCCATTTTCATCGATTATCCAAGAGGGATGATGTGTTGTTTTTGGAAGAACTTAACCGAAAAGCTGCCGTATTGTTTGATGATGAGTTAGTCAGTGTCGATGAAATCTATTTTCGTTTGGCATCACGCTTTAGGCATTATTTAGTGGATGAATTTCAAGACACTTCCCTTGCCCAGTGGCGCAATGTCGCCCCTATGGTTGAAGAAGCGCTCTCGGCGGACGGTTCGCTTTTTTATGTGGGAGATAAAAAGCAGGCAATTTATGCCTTTCGTGGGGGGGAAAGCAGGCTGTTTGATGCCTTGCAAAGTAAATTGGCCTCCTATGTCAGGACACATCATTTAGAAAAGAATTTTCGCAGCTGTCCCAACATCATTGATTTTAATAATCAGGTTTTTGATTTAAAGAATTTACGTGCCTTTCTTGACCGAAAATATGAAGATGATCAAGAACATAAACGTGACGGGATTTATTTTAATGATGAAGATTTTATGGACTTTACAAATACCTTTGGCCATGCCAGGCAAAGCCCAGGAAAGGATTTAACCGCAGGTGTTGTGAGGGTTTCTCATTTATCCGGCCATACCAAGGCTGAATATACACAAGATGCCAAGGAAAGGTTGATAACCCTTCTAAGGGGATTATCCGCACGTTTTTCACTTCAAGATATAGCTATTTTAACCCGAGGCAATGATGAGTTAGAGGAAATCACTCAATGGCTTTTACAAGAAGGGATTGCGGCCCAGTCAGAGCGTAATAGTGATATTAAGAATAATCCTTTAATTGCTGAGTTGATCGAATTCTTAAAATTTTTACATTCTCCCATAGACAACAATGCCTTTGCTCAATTTTGTTTAGGGGAGCTTCTGCCAAGGTCAAGCGGCCTGACGACTGAGCGCCTTCAAGGCTTTTTGTTCGAATGTGCTCGTCGGAAATTCAAGGAAAAAGACTTATATTTTTATCGGGAGTTTCGCGAACAATTTCCGCAAGAATGGGAGAGATTATTTGAGCCCTTTGTTCGTCAGGTTGGGATTTATCCTTTGTATGAATTAGCTACAGGAATTATCGCGCGATTTAATTGCGAAGCGTATTTCCCGGTGTATCAAGGATTTCTGATGCATTTTCTTCAACTGATTAAAACACAGGAAGAGCAAAGCTGTGATTTGGCTGTTTTTTTAGATTATTATGAAAAGTTCGATGACCAGGCGCGTTTTGTTGCCATGCCCAACGCAGATGCTGTTCATATATTGACGGTACATAAAGCCAAGGGGTTAGAATTCCCAGTCGTCATTATTCCTTTTTTGGAAATGGACATGAAGGTTGGTTCCGGCGGTCGAGACGGAGCTCAGTCGTATGTATTGGACATTGAACAAGAGGGAATAGGTCTTGTGCGTTTAAAAGAAAGTTATCGGACGTTTTGCCCCCAATTACAAGCTCAGTTTGAAGCGGAATACAAAAAGGCGTTTTTATTGGAACTTAACATTATGTACGTGGCTTTGACTCGAGCCATTGAAGAGTTGTATGTTTTTATCCCAGAGCGAAGCGGCAGTAGCGTTAATAATGCCAAATTTCTTATTCCTCAAGAATGTTTAAGCATGGGTAACCCTCTAGAAAATCCTAGATCTCATCAATCATCCCAGAAGCAACATAAGATTACTTCCTTTGTTGATGATCAATGGCTTGGGAGATTAAAAGAAGAATTCTTGACCCAAGAAGTCCAGTCATTAACATCAGCGAGGGAGGGAGAAATCTTCCATGAACTCCTAAGCCATATAGCTATTTTAACTGAAACTAATAGTGTCGAGGCCTTTGAGCAAGCTTGGGGGAAAATATCTGTGAATACAGATCTGTTGTCTAAAGAATATTACCAAAAGAAATTTATGTCTTTGATCGAATCTTCTGAGTTAAAGAAATTCTTTTATTTGCCAGAAGAAGCTAAGGTCTTTTGTGAGAAAGAATTTGTCAACGCTTACGGCGATACCAAACGTCTGGACCGTCTAATTATATGGCCTTTGAAGATATGGATCATTGATTATAAGGCCTCTCGCTTGGGAGTGGAGCAACATAAAAAACAAATGCTTGATTATATGAATTTAATGAAAGGCCTTTATCCTAAAGAAATCATAGAAGGTTTCATTGTTTATTTGGATGATGTAACCGTCAAGACACTTTAGTGTCATTGCGAACCCCCAAAGGGGGTGAAGCAATCTTTGGACTTTTAAAAAGATTACTTCGTCGCTTCGCTCCTCGTAATGACACGGCACTAATTTATGAGTAAGATTATTACCATCCCATTTACAGAGAATTTCTTGCCTAAGGTTGTTGATTATATTTATCAAAACTATGGGTGTAAAAAGGACATGTCTCGCCTAGCTATTATTTTTGGGGGGCGACGTCCATCCCTTTTTATTAAACGCGATTTGGCTAGGCGTATCAAGGGGACTTATGTGCCACCAGCGTTTTTTACGATTGATGAATGGATGCAAAAAATGGCTTATGGAGATAAAAAGCTGTCTTTCAGTAATCCTTTAGACCATTGCTATGCTATTTATAAGTTGGCCCACACCCAGGCTCCTGATATTCTTAAAGGTCGTGAAGCCTTTTGGCAATTCCTTCCCTGGGCCAGAGAGATATTGCATTTTATTGAACAATTGGATTTAGAAGATGTGCCTTTGGATGCTCTTAAACTCATTGAAGAGCATGCTCAGATAGGCTATAGCGTTCCTAACGATATCAATCTTTTGTTGCAATATTTATGTGCTTTGCGTAAAAGTTATCATGAATATCTCGATACGCAGGGGTTAACAACGAGAGGGTTTCAATATTTACAGGCTGCGCACAGGTTAGGACAGTTTGATTTGTCCGGTTCTGATGAAATTTTATTTTGTAACTTTTTTTATCTTCATCGAACAGAAAATGTTGTTCTTAAGAATATTTATGAGAAAACCAATACTGTTTTGTTTATGCAAGGAGACCAGCGACGATGGCCGGCCCTTAAGCGTATTGCTAAGACTTTTGGGACACCTATTTTGGAAGGTAAAGAGGTTGTCCCTACAATGTTTGATTTAAAGATTTATGAAGCGTTTGACAGCCATGCCCAGGCGGGTTTGGTCAAAGAAATATTATCTCAAATAGATGATCCTACGGACACTGTAGTGGTTTTACCCACTGTTGATTCTCTTTTGCCCTTGCTGACAGCCATAGGTGGACAGTTGGAGGAATTTAATATTTCCATTGGTTATCCATTAAAGCGCAGTGCTTTGTATGCTTTATTAGAGGCTGTCATACAGGTCCAAACGACACGTAAGGGCAAATTGTATTATGCCAGGGATTATTTGAAATTGTTACAGCATCCATTGGTTAAGAATTTAAATCTATTGGATGATTCAGCGCTTATGCGTGCCTTGGTACATAGGATTGAAGAAGCTTTAAAAGGGGATATACTGACGGGTATCTCAGGTGTTCTTTTTTTTGATTTGCAAGATATTTTAAAGGATGAAGTTTTATGGGAAAGGTTTGAATTTCCCCATCTTCTTCAAGAAGCGCTGCGAAAGATTCATGCGATATTCTTCGAGAATTTTCACAAGATTCTTTGTGCGGCGGATTTGGCAAAGGCTTTGGGTGAATTTGTTTCATTTATGCAAACCAAAAGTGCTATGGAGCATTTTCCTTTGAATCATCAAATAGCCCTGCGTCTTGAAGAGGTGGCAGAAGAGTTGAGCGTGTGTGCTTTTAAAGAAGAAGAATTTGAGCCTCGGGAATTATTTCGTATTTTGCAGGAACGTTTGAGCTTGGAGGTTGTTTCTTTTAGCGGATCACCTTTGCGAGGTTTACAGGTTTTAGGTCTTTTTGAGACGAGGGCCTTGAATTTCAAGAATGTTATTGTGGTCGATGTTAATGAAGGGGTCTTGCCGCGTTTAAATATTTATGAGCCTTTGATTCCTAGAGAAGTTTTAATTAGGCTGAATTTAGACCGCTTGGAGTTGGAAGAAGAAATTCAAGCGTATGGTTTTATGCGTTTGATTTCATCGGCCAAGAAGGTTCATTTGATCTATCAGCAAAATACGGACAAGGTGCGCAGCCGTTTTGTGGAAGAGTTGATTTGGGAACAGGAACGTAACCGAGGGGCCATTGGCATTATTGATATTGTCCGTCCATCTTTCGAAGTGTCAGTTGAAAAGAAACAGCGCAGTATCCCTAAAACAAAAGAAATTATTGAGTTTCTTTCAGGTGTTACCTTTTCCGCCTCCAGTCTTAATACGTACCTGCGCAATCCTTATGAATTTTATCAAAGTTATGTCCTAGGACTTCGAGAGAAGGACAATCTACTGGATGACCCGGAAGCTAAACATATCGGTACCTTTGTGCATAGTCTTTTGGAAGACACCTTTAAAGTTTTTTTAAATAAAAAACCTGTTCTTGATGATGAGTTTAAAAAATATTTTTTTAAGATTATGGAAAGCCGTTTTGAAGAGACCTTCTCTCATCGTCAAAGCGCTGATGCCTTTTTAATGAAAACTGTTTTAGAGACGAGATTGAAGCGTTTTTTTGAAGCGGAAACTAAACGCTGTGCTAAAGAGGTTGAAGTCATTATGGTCTTGGAGCGTAGGTTTGATGATGTTATTGAGCTTAAAGACAGAAAAGTAAAATTGACCTATCGCATGGACAGGGTTGATAAGCTTCTTGATGGAAGCATCTTGGTGTTGGATTACAAAACCGGCGGCAGCGATGTTATGCCTAAGGCTTTTGATGAACTTATTGAGCATCAGTTAAGCAGGGAATTGATACGAGATAAGCTTTTATCGTTTCAAATGCCCTTATATCTTTACTATTTGAGTAAACAATATCCTCAAACAAAGGTCAATGCCGCGCTTTATCATTTAAGGACCAATTCGATTGAGAGATTTATCAAGAACAACGATACAGATGAGGGCCAAACAAGGATAACAGCGGCTCTTAGAGCTTTAGATTTTATTGTGCAAGAGATCCTTAATCCTCAGGTTCCTTTCCTGGATGATACCTCCAGTCAGCAATAAATTTCGTAGGAACGATGTTTTTTGGCCTTCGGTCAAAGCTTAAATTTATGTAGTTTGGCGTGTAGTTTGAAACGTAATTTACGTAGTTTGCGTAGTTTGGAACGTAGTTTGGAACGTAGTTTGCGTAGTTTGGAGTGTAGTTTACGTAGTTTGGAGCGTAGTTTGTGTAGTTTGGAACGTAGTTTGCGTAGTTTGGAGTGTAGTTTACGTAGTTTGGAGCGTAGTTTGTGTAGTTTGGAGGGTCAAGGAAAAATTTTCCTGTAAAAGTTTAAGCATTACAAAAGACCTCCTGAAATTTTTTTGTATTTCCATTTTCTAAAACGATTCCTAAATTTTTCTTCAATTGTTGGATTTTAGACAACTCGAACTCGAACATTGGAATTTTCTTCCAGTTTAAAGACGCTCGGTAAAGAACGCTGAAAACCAATTTTAAACAACTTTTTTCAGTTAAAAATTGAGGTATGATTTTTGTTCGTCTACGCTCTTCAACAAACGATCTCTCTATTAAATTCGTCGTTCGGATATGCACTTGATGCCTTCTTGGTAAACGCAAGACATTAAGGGTGGCTTCATAATCATCAAGTAAACATTTGACGAAGGATGGATATAAGGACTGATAAACCTCAACCATTTTATGCAACCGCTGTTCACCTTCATCAAAGCTAAGACTATCTCGGACGGCCATCACTTCAGGCTTGATTTGTTCCCAAATCTCTGGCGGTAATTTGTTTGCCAGATTCCACATCTTGTGAACCCAGCACCTCAATCTTAAACTATGCGGGAAAATTTCATCAATGGCTTTGATCATCCCAGGAGCCCCGTCAGAATTAATCGCCACTGGCACGTTTAATCCTCGAGAAGTCATGTCCCTTAAAAACTCTTTCCCAAATTCATAATCCTCTTTAGAACCCAGAGCCATATGCAATAATACCTTTCTCCCGTCAGATAATATTCCATAAGCCACTAAAATCCCTTCTTTGCTTTTTACATAAGCTCGTACACTTTCATAAACGGTATCAATGACCATATAAACAACTTCATAATTTGATAAGTCCCTTTGACAAAATCTTTGATAATCTTCCCACAAACTTTCTGTGATTGTGCTCACGCTGCGATGAGATAATATCTTTTCTCCCGTGACCATCTCCAGCGATTCCTCAATATCCCGAGTGCTTAATCCACGGATATACATTTCTGATGCTAGCTTCTCTAACACATCAGTGTTGTTCTTAAAAAAATCCTTTAACTTGGAATGATATTTTTCTTCTCCTCCTCGAACCTGGGGTATTTGAAGCTCCAATCGTCCTTCAGGAGTTTTTAGCCCTTTGGGTTCGTATCCATTGCGATATCCCTGGGTGTACACTTTCTGGGCATCTCGTTCATGCGATTCACGACCAAGATGCTCGGTCACTTCTTGCTCTAACATCTCCTGCACGATCAATTCTTTGGCTTTGCACATCAACTCCCCCATAGGATCTTTCCCATACTCAGGAGCTCCATTCTTCATACCTTCAACTATTTCAAAAATTTCCTTGCGTATTTTCATAGATGGTTTTATCTTCTTACTGTTCATCATTGCCTCCTGGTTTTGGGTTCTTGTCAAACTCCATTTTAGCCAGGGGGTCTTTTTTTGCTCACTCTTTTACAGGAATTTTCTCACATTACCTAGTTTGGAGTGTAGTTTGCGGTAACTGTCCGGCCAATCCATCTATGAATCGTTTCAATAGTGCGATAAAATATGGCATTATTATAACAACTCATAGGAGGAACGTCGATGAAGAAAATTTTTCGATCGAAGAAGCAATGGCAAAAAATACTTTTTGCGCAGCCTACCAGCGGTTTATCAATATCCCAATACTGTAAGAATAAAAATATCAACATAAGCAATTTTTATGCTTGGCGTAAAAGATTAAGCAGCAACGAATTTCCCAAACCAGGATTTATCCGGCTGAACAAGCCCTCATTCCCCACCCTGAGAGATCTTCGTATTGAAACCCCTAATGGTTATAAGATCGAACTAAATGGCTTTGATGAATCGATTTTTCAGAAGATCCTCGGGATGGTCCACGCCATATGATCCCTAGAATGAGTTTTGCTAATGCTAGGATATTCTTATACCGTGGCAGTTGTGATTTACGCCGAAGCTTTGACCGATTAGCATTAATGGTGACAGAGGAACTACATGAGGATCCATTAAGTGGTGATTGGTTTGTTTTTTTAAATGTAAACAAAACCAAGCTAAAAATTCTCTATTGGGATAATGACGGCTACGCGCTGTGGTACAAGAGGCTTGAGGCTGGACGGTTTGTTATTCCCCCTAATGAGGGCGCATGTCTTGATCGGGCAAGCTGGGCGCATTTGCTGGAAGGCATTGAAGCCTGTGTAATCAAGCGCCAGCCACGCTACCGACATGAAAATGTAAATAAAGTTAAAGAAAATACTTGATTTTCCGTCGGTGAGTGCTATAATTATCAGCGTGACATCGACGACGCTTACATTTCTGATTCCCGCTGAAGAAATAGCTTATCTTAAAGAACAAAATCAAGAATTAAAAGCTCTTGTAGAAACTCTTCAAAACACAATCCTTAAGCAACAACATCAAATGGACGGCTTAATAAAACGACTTTATGGCCGCAGTAGTGAAAAACTAGATCCCAATCAACTGCTGATGCAGGAATTAATCCTAGAAGCGGACAAGAATGAACCTCAAAAGACAGAAGAATCTACTGATCCCATACAGAAAACGACAGTTGCCGCGCATACCCGCAATCGCCATGGCCGGCAGAAATTGCCGGAGCATCTTAACCGTGTTGAGCATGTCTTGGATGTCTTGGAAGATAAAAAAATCTGTAACTGTGGCAAGAAGCTTGTGCATATAGGTGATGATGTAACAGAACGGCTTGATTATCAGCCGTCATCACTGTATGTCAATCGTTATGTGCGGCCAAAGTACGTTTGCGGGGATTGCCAATGTGATGGCTGCGGGGTCAAGCAGCACCCCACCCCGGAAGGCCCTATTGAACGCTGTGAGGCGGACGCTGGACTTTTAGCATACGTGATTATGGAGAAGTTTGATTATCACATGCCACTCAATCGCCTGGAAACTAAATTTGAGCGTGAAGGGGTTTCTATTAGCCGTCAAACCATGTGCGACTGGATGCCTGGGGCAGCTTTAGTGCTCACACCTTTAGATGAACTTAAGCGCCAAATGATTTTTGAACATGGTATTGTTGGCAACGACGATACACCTGTCGAGATGCGAGATGGCCCAAACAAAGGGATACAAACAGCACGGATGTGGGCGACTGTTGGAGGTGAAGGATTCAAGTACACGATGTACAATTTTACAACAAACCGCTGCAAGGAAGGGCCACTGGAATTCTTTAAGAATTATAAGGGCTATTTTATGTCCGATGCCTATCCGGGTTATGCGGGGATTGGCAAACCTCCAACGAAAGAAGAGGTAACCGATCATATCGTCACACATTTGGCTTGTTGGGCACATGCCAGGCGGTATTTCAAGGACGCGCAGAAAACATCACCACGCGCAGCTGGGGAAGTATTGGTGCTTATTGCCAAATTGTACGCTGTTGAGGACAACGCTAAACACTTAAATCCTCAAGAAAGATTTGCCCTCCGCCTAAGAGAATCGGTGGTTCTATTAGAAAGAATCAAAAAGAAACTTGAAGAACATCTTCTTGGCCACTTACCGCAATCCCCCATGAGCCAGGCGATCAATTACACGCTTGGCCTTTGGAAAGAGCTAAACGTTTTTCTCCAGGATGGGCGCCTACCTATTGATAACAATGCCGCGGAACGAGCGATACGCCCTATAGCCGTGGGGCGAAAGAATTGGTTATTTGTAGGCAGTGAAACCGGCGGCCATACCGCGGCGATCCTGATGAGTTTCACCGCGACATGCAGGAAACTAAAGATTAATCCGTGGCTTTATCTTAAAGATGTGCTGCAACGTATTCAATCTCATCCTGTTTCAAAGCTGCATGAACTGCTGCCGGACGAGTGGCAAGCGCTTCATAATCAATCTTCCAAATTGAACACCCCTCCTATTGGCATTATTTAAATGAATATGTTATCTTTTAGTTAGGATGAAAAAGCCCCTTTTTGTTTATATAATCCTGTTGTTTTTTATTACGAACATACTTGGGTCAACCCCTATTTATGCTCAGGAAATTCGTCTGCCTGCGCCAGGGGTTATGGTTCATCTAAGCCCTGAGTTCGCCCCGCCACTGCTTAAAGGCATCAAGATCTATCGGAATAACCCTTTCCGTTTTGATTTCATTCTTGATACTGGCGATGCTACAGAATCAGATCAACAGCTAAAGATCGACTCCAACCGACTTATTAAATACTTCCTTGCTTCTCTGACTGTTCCTGAAAAAGATCTCTGGGTTAACCTCTCTCCCTACGAGAAAGACCATATCGTCCCAGAAGAGTTTGGGCAGACAGAAATGGGGCGTGACCTGCTGGCTCAAGATTACATCTTGAAGCAGATAACCGCTTCAGTCATTTATCCTGAAAGTAAGATTGGCAAAGAATTTTGGGATAAGGTTTATGCCGAAGCTTCCAAGCGATATGGCAAGACAGACATTCCTGTTAATACGTTTAACAAGGTCTGGATTATTCCTGAGAAAGCGACAGTTTACGAACATAAGGATTCTGCTTTTGTCATCGAAAGTAAACTAAAGGTCATGCTTGAGGAGGATTATCTCGCCCTTGAGAAGAATATCGCCAAGGACCAGACCACGTCAGCGACCAATAAGCTTGGTTCAGACATAGTTCGTGAGGTTGTGATTCCCATACTCGAAAAGGAAGTCAACGAAGGCAAGAATTTTGCCCAACTTCGGCAGGTCTACAATTCACTCATTCTGGCGACATGGTATAAACGCAAGGTCAAGGAAAGCATGCTGGGCAAGGTGTACGCTGACCAAAAAAAGACCGCTGGCATTGATATTGCTGACAAGAACGAGAAAGACAAAATTTGGAAGCTATATGTTGAGGCATTCAAAAAAGGCTCTTATAACTATATTAGGGAAGAATACGATTCAACTACCAAAACAACCATCCCAAGGAAATATTTCTCTGGTGGGACGGCCTTGACCTTTGGAGCCGAATTCCAAGTGAAGTCCGTTGACCCTGCAGAGTTACAGGGCTTTTCTTCTAGACGAGACAAGGTTTTGCAGACGAGGGTCAACCCTGCGATGAAGGCGGATACGGCGATGGCAGGAAGGATTAGAACAGATACTACGCTGATAGGCGACCCTACAGAATGGCTATCTGATAAAGATATGCTTAAATTAATTAGGAGAGTTTTTTCTTCCAAAGAAATAAGTGATGTCTTGACGGGAGCCTCATCATTTGGGGATGAAAAATACGATGTTAAGGGGCTTTTTTCAATTTGGAGGCCGTATTTTGTTCAAATTCTGCGGGATGTGTATTTTAACAAGGCAGGTGTTCAGAAAGCCATAGATTCTTCTTTGCCAAAGAATGTCATAGCAAAATTGAAAGCCCCAATAAATTTTAACGGGCATAAATTATCTAGAGACCTGTATCAGATTGGGTTTAGAACAGATTTATTAATGCGTTACGTTGAACAGAAAGTTGAGCATTTGATTCAAACGCATGGTGCGAGAAGGTTGAAGATTGTTTTAGGTGGTACATCTTTTGAGGAGGTTCAGCTTGTCAATTTGGTACTTGAGAAGGCCCTTAGACTTTCAGCGAAGGCTCATAGGTTGAAGGAACAAGAATTTATAGCTTCTTGGGACATCCAAATCGTTGCGTATAGCATCACAACCGATTCTCTTTTACACATAAAAGAACTGTTACCAGCTGGAATTGACAGACCAAAATCAGTTCGATTAGAATATATGGATTTATTGGATGAATTTCAGTTGAATAGACTCGTGGCCGAGGGGCCGGATGTCGTCATTTGCTCACGAACTTTGTATATTTCAGAATACTATGCTGGTATGGGCAATCCGATAGTCTATCCTAGCGATACAAGAGACATGGCAAAGATGCGGGCTGGTGTAAGAAAAAGATTGGGTCTGATTAAGCAATTTGTGTTTCGTGTTTATCAGGCTTTGCCAGATGGGGGGGCATTTCTTATCGAACAACCATTTATTTTTCAGCCTGATTTTTCGGGATTTCAATACGTTGCTACGCCATTAGATAGTCTTGCTCATGGGTCAGGAATGATGTTAAAGAAATCGTAAATATTCGGTAATCACATATCCTCATTAATCTTCCTACCCAAAAATAAATAAAAAAACACTGGCTACGCAGAATGATTTTTTCTACAATACATCCATGCTTACACAAGAATTTTGTG
>Ga0118677_10011392_pt1 | contig 13331 bp, 5 predicted proteins | sample AliMusrvi5mmetaG_FD_86154 | JGI IMG/M metagenome (GOLD analysis project Ga0118677, IMG submission 86154)
AGCATGTGGTGGTGGTGTTCGACGAGGCGTATTTTGAATTTCTCGACGTGCCGCTCGACACCTTGAAATTCGTCCGCGAAGGCCGCAACATCTGCGTGCTGCGGACCTGTTCGAAGATCCACGGTCTGGCAGCCCTGCGGGTGGGCTACGGCCTGGCCTCCAAGCCCGTCGCCGCATTGTTGCAAAAGGCCCGCCAGCCATTCAATGTCAACGCCATCGGCCAAGCCGGCGCCCTCGCCGCGCTGGCCGACACCGAACACATCGAGCGCACCCGCGCGGTGAATCGCGAGGGCCTCGCCTTCTATCAGGCCGCGCTGCGAGCCCGCGGCCTCAACTACGTCCCGAGCGTGGCCAATTTTGTCCTCATGGAGGTGGGCGACGGTGACCGCGTATTCCGTGAAATGCTCCGGCAAGGAGTGATCGTGCGCGCCATGCGCGGCTACAAGCTGCCCGGCTGGGTGCGCATTTCCATTGGCACCGCCGCGCAAAACGCGCGCTGCCTGACCGTATTGGACGCGGTGCTGGCGAGCGCCTCCGCTTAGCCAGTTCGGTTAGAAAAAAATCCGAAGTTCAATCCCGAAACCCGATGCTGAAACCACAGATTACACGGATTTAGATTTGGATTGGGATTCTCTCACCATTTGCAGCCTAGCAAAAGAACAATTAGCTCGTATTTCAATCCGTGTAATCTGTGTAATCCGTGGTTAATCTCGCCCCCCTAAGCTCAAACCTCGGATTTCGGGTTGAAATCCCTCCTCCTCGTGCCTAACCAAACCGCGTCGGCAGCCTCAGTCTAACACCCAACGTGCAATCCGTCGCCGCATACCCCACCACCATCGCCGCGGTCGCCACGCCGCCGGGCGTCGGCGCGGTTTCGTTAGTGCGGGTTTCCGGGCCCTTGGCGCTCGCGGTGGCCGACCTCGCCACTGGCGGCCGGGCTTCGCGGATGACGCCGCGCAGCGCGCACCATTGCCGCATTTTGGACACGGCGGGAGAAGTGTTGGATGACGGACTGATGGTGGTTTTCCGCGCCCCTAACAGTTTTACCGGTGACGACAGCGTCGAGTTCAGCGGCCATGGCGGGATGCTGGTGACCCGCGAGGTGCTGGCGCGCTTTCTTGCCTGCGGGGCGGTTGCCGCGGGTCCCGGCGAATTCACCCAGCGTGCGTTTCTCAACGGGAAGATGGATTTGACCCAGGCGGAGGGCGTGATGGATTTGATCGCCGCGCAGACCCGGATGGCCCTGCGCGCGGCGCGCAGCCAACTTGAAGGCACCCTCGGGCGCCGCACCGCCGATGCCCGCGACCGAGTGCTCGCCACCCTCGCCCATCTCGAAGCGTGGATCGATTTTCCCGAGGAAGACATTCAGCCGCAGACGGGCGAAAGCCTGCGCGCCGACATCCGCGCGGTCCTTGCCACCATCGCTGCGCTGCTGGCCACCGCCGATCAAGGCCGCGTCTTGCGCGATGGCGCACGCACCGTGATTTTCGGCGCGCCCAATGTCGGCAAGTCCAGCTTGCTCAACCGCTTGCTCGGCTTCGAACGCGCCATCGTCATCGAGGTGGCCGGCACCACCCGCGATACCATCGAGGAAATCATCAGTCTTCACGGCATCCCGCTGCGCCTCGTTGACACCGCCGGCATGCGCCAGGCCGGCGATCACCTCGAAGCCGCCGGCATCCAGCGCACCGAACGCCAGATCGAGGCCGCCGATTTGTTGTTAGAAGTGACCGACGCCAGTCTGCCGCGCCCGGCCGCCATGCCGCTTCCCGCCACCGCTGCCAAGCGCCTGGTGCTTCTCAACAAGTCGGACCTCGGCGAGCACCCGTCGTGGCGCGGCACCGCTGCGCTGCGGCTGTCCTGTGCCAGTGGTGCTGGCTTCGACGACCTATCCATCGCCATCCGCGACGCGCTGCATTTCAGTGAGGCGGAGTGGGGCGATCACGCCATCGCCATCAACACCCGTCATCAGGCCAACCTACAGACGGCCCGCGGCGCGCTGCTGGCCGCGCTCGACCTGTTGGAAAACCCGACCATCGATCCCGAACTCGCCGCCATCGACCTCCGCGAAGCCCTCGACGCCCTCGGCGAAATCTCCGGCCGGGTCGATACCGAGGACCTGTTAGGCGAGATCTTCAGCCGCTTCTGCATCGGGAAGTAATCGCTTCTGCTTGCCGTTGGCGACGACCAGGGTTGGACCGTCTAAGATGAGCCTTCCGAAATTGCAGGGGTGGTTTGGTAGAGAATTAACCACAGATTACTCAGATTAAGTGAGAGTTCTTCAATGCCTCATTTTGAAACGCCACGAGGATTTCGCAATACCTTCATAATCTGAGAAATCAGCGTAATCTGTGGTTCCAATATCGGTCTTAGGGCTGAAGCCACCGAAACCCACTGAAAACATTGGTTCATCGCTTTTTTCCGTGGTTAGATTCGCCACCAGCCCGTGGAGCATCGTGGTTGTATTCGAGGCCGGTTCCCGGTCATTCCCCCGGCGAGTCGGCCCCGCTCAAGATGCGCGCCTGCTCGAAATCGTAGGGGGTCAGTTCCATTACCACCCGCTGGCCCGGCTCAAACACGGTTCCCGCATCCGCCAGTCGCTTCGACAGATGCGCCAGGATGACCTTGCCGTTGGGCAGCTCGGCCCGATAGAGCACCGCTCCAAGGCGTTCTAAAACCGGTCCGGCAGTGTGAATGGTCGCGTCTGGCATGGTTGACGGGCCGAGTGTAGAGGATCCGCGCCGCGCGGGCAAGCCCAGCGCGATGCATTCCGCAGCGGCACTATCACCGCCGCGGGTACCGGTATGGAATCCACTATCAACAGACCCGAAGATTTTTCCAAAGATTTTCCTTGTCATCGGCTCCGATACTCGCCTCAGTCCGTCGCATCCGCTCCTGCGGATGAGGACTTCTTAACCCTCGCACTAGGCGGTCGGCATCGACCGCAACGATGCCGCCAAACCCACCCAAAAGGCCGGGGAGGCGGTGGTGTATGTCCAAGCCGCCTTTCGGGGATGGCTAAAGGCCATCGCGGTCGTCCTAGTGCGGCTTAAGAACTCCCCGTCCACCTGGAAGGACTTGAGAAGCACAGTTTCTATCCATTTCATCCAATGATCACCCGATTCCTATGCGTCGGTTTCACGATCCACAGCTTGCTTTCAGCCCAGACCCCGGCAGCGAACGAGCCTGCATCGTCCACCGACCCAACGGTCGCGGGGCCGGTTGTGGATGAATCGGTGCCGCCGTTTACTCCCGCCGTTGAGACGGAAACCGCGATCATCGGCTCCATTGCCGATGGCGCTGTGTCTCCACCAGTGCCGGAGCCCCCGTTGCCGAATTTCAAGGTCAGGAGCACCAGCACCACGAGAATCATGCGCGAGGAGCCCTCCGGCGTCACGGGCCTGCCCCCGGTGCGCAAGGAGGTGACAGCAACGGTGCATGTCGTGGATGACCCGCATTTGCCAGCACCCGCGCCGCCACCCCAACCCGCGGACATGAGCGATCCCGCGGCGCCCCCCCAGGCGGCAGGGGTTCCGGCCGATGACGCTGAACCGGAAATGGTTAGCTTGTCGGCCACGGTGTACGATCACCAGCGGACCCTGCTGCGGTGGCACGCCAATGGCACACCCGATCAGGTGATGACCGCCTGGAGCAACCTCGATTTCAATCACTTCTGCGGCTTTGCCTCCTATACCTACAGGGGCCGGGAATTCTCCCTCACGATGGGGCTCGGCAACGAAAGCACTGCCGGAATGGTCGCTGGGGCGCAAGCGGACGGCGGCGCAAACCAGCCGCCGGTGATTCCACAATTGCCCACCGATGGTCCGGGCTTTGTGGTGACCAGTGGAGACACCAGCGACGCGCAGGCAATGGAGGTTATCACCGGCCTGCATGAACTTTACAAAGTGGCGGGGCCGCGGATGAAGGCCGCATATGAGGCACGCGAGCAAGCCCGCGCCGACCGCGAGGCATATTTGCGGGCTAATCCACCCCAACCCACGGATGTCACGATCCACATTTGGAAGCGGGAGACTCCGGCTGCCAATAACACCTCGGGTCAAGGAGGCAACCCATGAGTTATCTCACCGGATTGGCTGTGGGCGTCGCGTGGCTCCTAAGCTGCGCCGGGACCCTGTGGGCCGTCGCGACCGATGGAATGGCTCCGCAGCCGCCGCTGGTCATGGCGCGGAGTTCCTGCGACTCTTGGAACACCTCGTGGCAGGGTGTGCCGGGCCGCACCTATCTCATGCAGTGGAGCGAGGACATGGTGAATTGGAACTACCTGCCCCTGACCGAGGCCGGAGCGGGCTCCAAGGACTACAGCGGAAGGAACTCGTCCACCAGCAAGTTCTTCGTGCGGGTTCTCTGTTCCGATGAGACGCCGGACCTGGCCACGGCCGTCAACTGGGAACCTCCGCTTCTGGGGGTTAGCGGCCAGTGGACAGTCGTCACCACGCACAAGGACAAGACGGCGGCCTCCGGCGTGAGACTTTCGGTGTATCAGTGGCCTGCGGCTGCGGCCGCCCCCTTAACCACGCCGCTGCTGGTTGCGGCCACCGGGACGGACGGCACTTACACATTCGACCCTTCTGCCCTCGGCACTGACAACCGGGTCGAGGTCCGCATTACCGGCAGCCCCAACCAACGCGTCTATCTGCCATGGACCGCCGGTCATGAACCCGAACCTGGGACCATCTCTCCAGGGGGCGATGGTCTGACGCTAACAGGTCTGCTCACCGGTTCTGGCACGGGCCAAACGCCGGATTACTCATATACTCCCGGCGGGAGTCCGCCGTCTGCTGGAAGCCTGCCAGTCTTTCGGCTGGAGGATTATCTGAGCCTGGAGGGCAACGGGCATCATGTGTTTCCCATAGGCGTGCAGGCGATTCTAGACCAATATAACGACTTCTTGGGACCCCACTCGGATAATCGCCCAACCCCGGACGATGAAACCAATTGGTTCCGCCCGTTTTACCTGGGCTGGGGGTTTGTGGGTTCGGATGCGCATCTTTATGGGGATCACAATTATCAGGCCCAGATGTCGGTGACGTTTGGCGACCCCACACTGGAAATCAACGTCCAGCGTAACATCTTCATCCTGTCCGTCCCCCAGGGCGGCATTTGTTCGGCCGATACCCTCAGTCTCACGAACCTGAACCAGCCAGTCAATTTGAAGGACGGTGTGGTGAGTGATTTGGGTCCTGACGCACTACCCTATGTCTTCGCTGATTTTCCGGCAGGGTGGGGCGCGGATGCATATATACGGCAACTGATCCTGGGGCCGGTTCCCATGTATGTTCCCAAATCGGTGTTGGGCGGAAAACCGTTTTACTACAACCGACTTGACGATGTCCGGCTCCATACCGAGCTGCCGCTAGGATGCGCCTTGAAGTCACAATTTTCCGATACCAATGGCAGCAGGGTGGTGCCCAGCCAAGTCCAATGGACGGCCACGGTCAGCAATCCGAACGATTGCGAGGTTCAGATCACGGATGAAGCAGGCAACAACGCTGACTATGGCCCACCCCGCGTGTTGGCCATTCTGGGCAACCCCCATGCGTATCTAACCTTCAAGAGCAAGTTGCCCGCGGATACCCCGTTTCAGGAGGATTTCAGCGTGACGGTTACCGCTAAAGCCCTTGTTGCAACCACGGAGCATGGCGGGGTGCATTATACCTATGACTATACCTCATCTGATCTTGGTTCCTTCATCACGGACTTCAAATTCAGCACGGGGGACACTTCCCCGGCCTCGCTTGCGCAGCGGCAGCCAGCGGAACTCCAGGGACTCACGGGCGACACGCCCGAGGGCGCTGGCTTCAATGGCGGTCAGCGCAGCAAAACCCTGGAGCCTGAGCGCCGCGTCGGCGTGAATGGACTGCCCGCGCCTTCCTCCCCTACGTTCGTGGATGCGCTCACCGGGCGATTCCATCACAGCGAATCGGATTTCTCGCTGTCCGTTCCGGGGTCCGACCTTTCCCTGTCGGTGGAACGCTCGGCATCGGATAGCATCTGGACGAACGCCTATGGCCTGCGCCCCACGGAGAATCCGCTGATGGCATTCGGTCCGGGGTGGGACACGAACCTGGCAGCCTCGCTGCAGCGGCTGCGCTCGTTGTCGGCGGACGGCTTGGAGCCCGCGGCAGCGGAGGGGAACTCCCGACTCCTGAGAAGCAACATCTCGGTGCGCGATTATCGGGGCGGCGCATTCAGCTTTCTGGAATACACCGACGGCGCTGGAAACACGTCCTTCATCCCTGACCCCACGATGCTGCCGGAGCGCGGTACGACCGGCATCTCCCTCATTGCCGACACAACTGGAAACGTCCTCACCTTATCCCAACCGCTGCTCGGCCTGACCCATGTGTTCACCAAGACCGCCGTGGATTTCCAAATCCCCAACAACCGGGACACGCCAACCACGGATGCGCAGAACCCGAGCGGCTACACCGCCTATCAATACTACCGGCTAACCAGCGTCACGGATCGCTTTGGCATCCAGCTCAGCTACCAATATGGAGACAGCAGCCCGCAAAACCTCATCCCTCAGCTCATCTCCGTTATAGGCCGCCCTGCGCTGCAACTCCGCATCCAGCAATCCGGTGGGAGAATCCAAGCATTTTGGGACCCCGCAGGCATCAAGCACACCTACACGTATGACGGCCGCTCTCTCACTCCCCTAGGCGGGGGAACGGCGTCGTCATTCAACGTGTTAATCAACCACAAGATCGGCCCCCTCACCGCCACATCCTACGGCTATCAATATGCCATCGAGGCGGACCCGCGCCCGGCGTCCATGCTTCTACAGACCACTGCCAGCAGCGCCTACACCATCCCCACCTACCACATCGCGCCCGACTCCATCGCCAACGGTGAGGGGAATACCGTCACCATTGGCTACCAGCCTTCCCAAGTCCGCTGGTCCTACTCAACGGCGGCCAACGACTACTATCATCCCGCGGGCGATCCTTTGTTGGTGCAGTCCATTGTCCTGCCGAATACAACGTCGGTAGCCTTCGATCTCCAGCACGCGTTGAAGAACGGCCGCCCTGGCAAACCCGCAATCGGTGGGGTGGCTGCCGTGGATCCCATTTCACCCCTGCTATCCATTGTCACCGGCGTCACTGACATGTGGGGCAATCATTGGACGTACTCCTATGACACGCCCACGTCCTACCCGTGGATATTGCCGGACGACTATGCCCCGTTCCTGCCCACCGCCTCCGCCTTGTTCTTTCCCAAGCTCACCCGCTCCTGCACCGAGGTGGCTGACAGTTCCATGGAGTACAGCTACGACGCCACGGCCGGATTCGAGCTGAGCCTAACCAAGGATGCCGCCAACCGTACGAGTAGCGCGACCCACAGCGAGCCATCCACGCCTCCGGTCGGCCCCTACCTCGCTCCGCTGGTTTCAGCGGGCGCCCACATCCACGAGCACTACGCGCTTCCAAGCACCACGACGGATGCGCTTGGCCACACATCCACCTATCATTATGTTTCCGATGGGACCAATCCGCTCAAGCGATACCTTCCCGACACCATCACGGATTCCCGCCAACGCGTCATCGCAATTGACCGAGACACGTTAGGCCGCACGCTGTCCATCAAGCTCCTCTCCGGCACGAATGACACGCTCTCCGAAATGGATTTCGCGTATGATGATGGCATATCCCCCGGTGCGGTCACCAAGACCACCCGCAAGGCCATTGCCGGCGCGGACGATCCGGCGTGGGTCACCGACCTTGTCAAAGACATCCAGCTTGACGCCTATGGATTCGCATCCAGCATAGGCAATGACGCTGCCGGCCTTCACACCACCATCACCCGCAGTCCGGCGGGGCGCGTGCTTTCCGTGCAATCGCCCAACGGCGGCACCCGCTCCAACGTCTATGACTCCTCGGGACTGCTGGAAGCCACCTGGCTTGAGGACGGCAGCAACGTGACCTATCAACACGACCGGGCCGGGCGCACGGTGCTCACCCGCGACGCCCTTGGCCACGCCACCGGCGTCATTTTTGATCCGATGGGCCGTGTCACCACCGCCGTCCGCGACATGGATGGCAACCTCAGCTACGATCCGGCCACGGAGGTGCTGAGCGGCGCGGATGCCACCAAGGACATTGTCTCGTCCGCCGAATATCTGGACGCCATGCACAAAATCCGCCTCACCGATCCCCGGGGTTACGTCTCATTCCAGGTCCTTGATGCTCTGGGCCGCATCACCAAGACCATCACGCCCGGCAATGACCGCGCTCCCGGCACCGACCCCATAGAGGCAGCCGACTTCGTCACCTCCTTCACCTACGATCTCCTCCAGTCGCCCACCCAACCGGTCTCAATCACCGATCCACTCGGGTATAAGACCATCCTCAAGTTCGACCAGTTCGCACGCCTCGAGAAAACCTTGCGCCAATACGCCACCGAAAACGCGATAGATCTCTACTCCGGCACCATCTATGGGTTCGAGATCGACTCGGGCCTACCCAACAGCATCACCGCCACCCGCACCCCGCTGGATTTCGCTGGCGCTCCCATCGACTCCACCGCCCCGATCCAACAACTCACCAGCAGCATTCACCATGATTTGCTGGACCGTCCCGAAACCTCCATATTTGCAGCGGGCACAGACAAGGAGATTCAGACGCGCGAATCCTACACTTCGACCGGCATCCGCTACAAGGATGAAACCCGCGACGCCATTGCGGACGAGGGTACAACCGAACACTGGAGCGCCCGCGAAATCGCGTGCGATGTCCTCGGCCGCCCGATCAGCGAAACCCTCCCTGAGGTCATCGACGCGCTCGCGATCCCCGCCGCGCCAGGCAACCCAACGACTAGCATTTCTTACGATGCCTGGGGCGAGATCGATCAAGTAACCGACAGCTATGGCAACGCCACAACCTTTGGCCACGATGTCCTCGGCAATGTTTCCTACAAAAAATCCCCGACCGTCGCGGATGCCAAGTCCGGCCAGCCCAGCGAACCCATCACCATCTATCACTATGATACCGTCGGCCAGCTTGCCCGCGTGGTCGATCCGCTCGGTTATGCCTGGTCCTACGAGCGCGACGCCGCCGGGCGCGTGACGAAAACCACCGGCCCGGTCGTGAGCCCGGCCGCCGATGCCACGCACCGCCAGCCCGTGTGGCAATCCTTTTACGACCCCGCGGGCAACCTCGCCCAAGCCATCGACCCGGAAGGGCACTCCACCACCCATACCTACTGGCCAAACAACTCGCTCGCCTCCACCACCAGGCAGGTCACCTTCGCCAATGATGAAGGTCCCCCATCCCTCGTCAATGTCCTCGAACGATACCAACGCGATGCCATGGGCCAACTCACCGAATTGGTCGATGGCAACAGCCAGGCCACCGCCTTCACCCACGACGGTCTTGGACGCACCTTGACGACCACCCGCGACGCGGACGACACCACACGCGCCAAGACCGAATCCACCACCTACGACGCGCTCCTCCCCACAGCCACCGTCAATGCCAAGAACCAGCGCACGGAATACCTCTACAACGACCAATTCCGTCTCGAATACCTCAATGTCATTGGCTCCGCCGCCGAGAACCTCACCTTCGTGCATGATTTGCTAGGGCGCGTGACCAACATCAATCCCACCACGGCCCCAACGGATCTCAGCATGGGCGATCCCAGCATCGCCCGCAGCTATGACGTTCTCGGCCGCCTCGAAACCGAAACCTCAAACGGTGTCTCCACCACCAATGCCTACGATCTGTTGAACCGCATCGCCAAGGTCACCACTTACCTTCCCGGCTCCGCCGTCGGTCGGGAGCTTGCCATCCAGCATGATGCCATCGGCCGCACCGCTCGCGTGGCCGACACCACCAACGGTGCCACGCTGGTCACGACCTTTGGTTACGACCTTGCCGGCAACCAGGTTACCGAAGCCATGTCCAACCTGCTCGTGCAGGCGTCGGACTTCGACCCAATAGGGCGCGTGACGAGTCGGCGCGTTCGCAATGTCAATGGCGACGTGTTGTGCAAGACCGATTGCCAATACGATCTGGTCTCCAATGTCACACACATCGAGGAATCCTCCGCCGCCCTCGGCGTTCCGACCCGCGTCATAGACAACACGTACAACGAGCGCGGCCAGCTCGTAACCGAGGACCAGTCTGAAACCGGCGGAGTTCTTGGCACAGCCACCCGGACCCGAAGCGATGTCCATCGTTATGATCACGCGGAAAACCGCATCTCCTCGACTTCCGCCACCTATGATCCGCTGGCCACCATTCAGAATTCAACCCTCACACGTCTTTTCGAATACGGCAACCACGCCAACGGCAGGAACAGCAACCAGCTCTATCAACTCACAGAGACACCGGGCGGTGGCGCATCCACCACCACCACATATAACTACGATGACAACGGCAATCGCGTTGGCAGAGCTATTGGCGAGCTCAGCGACACCTACAGCTACGATTCCTTCGACCGACTCACCCAACTCTCCCTCACCACCTCAACCTCCGCCGACAACGGAACCTATAACTATGCATACGATCCGCTGACTCGCCGCATCTCAAGGAGTGTTGGCGTCCCGCCAACCTCTTCCATCCACCACTTCGCCTTCAGCGGCAGCACCCCAATCCACGAGTGGGACAGCGCCACCAACAACAGCTCACTCACCAGCAATATCGGCGGTGGTGTGGGAGGTCGTCTCTACACCCAGAACGCCAGCGGCATCACCAGTTACCCGTTCCACAACGCCCGTGGCGACGTGGTCGCCCAATTCTCGACCGGCGGCAGCATAACCTACCACGCCACCTACGCAGCCAACGGCATGCTCCAAAGCCAGGCAGGCACCCGTACCGGCAACTACGGAGCCAATGGCAAGTGGGAGGAGCCCGGCGGTCTGATCAACGACGGATTCCGGTATCGCGACCGCCTGACCGACACCTTCCTCACCCCTGACCCCGCCGGGTTCATCGACGGACCCAATCTCTATAACTACGTAGGCCACAACCCGTGGAGTGCCTGGGACCCGAACGGGTTGAGCGAACAATCCTACGTGTTCCCGAAGCGTTCATCCGAGATCGGTTACAAAGGCAATCTCGACGGAGCAATCGCTTATGTCAGATCTCTCCAAGAACGGGCATTTGACCACGCTTGTGACATGGGCCGCATGAGTGCTTCGGGTGGTGCCAATCCCGACGCGACTGAGGAGGCCTACAAAGGTTTTGTCAAGGATTACGGCTTGTATGTAACCAGACTGAATGAACTGCTGTCACAGATGCTTCACCGAGAGATGGACATGAACATGCTGACCCGGTGGTGGAATTCGGGGGGCAGTCAGCGGGATTGGGATGCGGTTGGCAAGTTGAGCATTCTCCCTGACAACGATGCCGCCGCCAGCGTGCTGCCATCCAAGATGCTGATGGATGCCTTGAAGAGCTCGCGGGATGCTTACATCCTGCGAGGTCAGATATATGGCCTTGATGCTGAGGCTGCGGGTGGCATTACGCGGATCTTGGAAACTGAACAGAGGTGGGTGAACTATGTCGGCGCGGCCTTGGGGGTCGGGGGCATAGCAAGAAGTGGAATTACCATTTTGGCGACTCAGGGCATCCGCGCGGGTACTGTCTATATAACCAAGGCTGGGGTCATCATGGCGACTGGGTTCATAGTGGCCGCGGGTTCGGAGTTGGCCATCGATCAGGCTGAGAAGAACGGCTATGTCACGCCAAACCAAGCGGAATGCGCAAGGTTAGGCATAGCTGCCTTCCAGGTGTATCTGGCGCACCGCGCAATGAAGATGGAAAGTGCGCAATCCCCTCCGGCCGCAAAGACGCCACTGCTTCCCGACGAAGCTTGGTCAAAGAATGCACCGCATCAGGTTACTCCAGGAACGAAACAAATCGAACATTTCAAATATAATCAGGATACAGGACGACTGGAGCGGTCGTTCGTTGAATACGACGACTATGGTCGACAAATACACAGGACCGACTACGATAACCATGGGTATGGTAATCCAGACAGTCCAGATTACCACAGCAATCCCCATGATCACGACTACGAATATGGCCCAGGATACGGGCCGAAAGGTAAGGAAACACGCACCAATAGGTAATATGACTCCAAATATCGACGCCCTCAACGAGCTCCTTGCAAGAGTTTCAATGCTCCATTCTTTCGTGCTAGAGGTTGACGGGACGACTGGCCTGTATGATCTTGTGGTCTTGCTGGCCGCAAACGAGAACGCGGATGATGCCATTACATTCAGGTTTAAAAATATCGCCGAGCTCAAGATAGACTTTGACGCTGGTGGGTGGGTCCAATTTATGATGCTCCGAGTTACTGTGAACAATTGCGGATATGAAAGGAAATATAGAGTACATGAAAAGGAACATGGTGCAGTGGGCTTTACTTGTACGAGAATTGAGACTGAATCGTTACTACAGAGGGAGCGCTTGAACCCACGCGCCAACCAATAGCGATGGCCGTGCCATCCTATGAGGAAATTGAAGTTCACACGGCTTCTCGGCTACGAACCCTCCTTGTTTGGGACGTCCCCGGGGCGGGTGTCACACGGCCCGGCTACTTTCAAATTCGCCGTTATCACCGCTTCATCCGCCCCAAAGAGCAACCTGTTTGTGGAGCCAAATTCACCTACATCTCACTCAACACCCAAACGCCTGGCCCGCCTCGTGGCGCTTGTCCCGGTTCACCAATTCTTAAAAGACTTCGGTATGGATGCGACCGCATGAACGGTGTCGCCGGAAATGTGAATCACGGCCGGGGTCCGGCGCAAGCTTATTTTTCCGGGCAAGGTTTGGCCTTTCCACGTTCCGGCATATTCGGTACATTCCCCGTGTTGCGGCGAGTGCTTCCATTTCTTCAGACCCTTTGGCTATCCCTCATCGTCGGGATTTTTCCCGTTGCGGCCAATGAGAACCAAGCCACCGCCTTCAGGGCCGTTGGCGGGTTCCGCGACGCCTACACCTACGACACCTTCGACCGTCTCACCCAACTCATCCTCAACACCTCAAGTGCCGGAGACAACGGAACCTATAACTACGCGTATGATCCGCTGACCCGCCGCATCTCAAGGAGTGTTGGCGACCCGCCAACCTCTTCCATTCACCTCTTCGCCTTCAGTGGCAGCACCCCCGTCCATGAATGGGACGCCGCCACCAACAATGGCTCGCTCGTCAGCAACATTGGCGGCGGCGTGGGCGGACGTCTCTACACCCAGAACGCCAGCGGCATCACCAGTTACCCGTTCCACAACGCCCGTGGCGACGTGGTCGCCCAATTCTCGACCGGCGGCAGCATAACCTACCACGCCACCTACGCAGCCA
>Ga0118677_10011393_pt1 | contig 13330 bp, 12 predicted proteins | sample AliMusrvi5mmetaG_FD_86154 | JGI IMG/M metagenome (GOLD analysis project Ga0118677, IMG submission 86154)
TGTCCTCGGTGTCCGGCGCTGCCGGTAAGTAGGTCGGCCATTCTTGGCCGACCCGGTCGGGCAGGAATGCCCGACCTACTTGGCAACCTGCTGAAGACTTATGACGCTGTGTGTAGCAGCCTGTCGGCACAAAGTTTGTGATGGTCAAAGGCTGCGTCCGACAGATTCCTAGGAACGACACGATGAAAAATAGACACGAAACACCGGTCACAACACCGAAATTCGGCTGTAACTCGTTCATGTACAGTTGGATGCAAGAAATCATGTCCGGACGGGGGGCCTGTTTCGTGTCTATTTTTGTCTGTTTCTGTCTACTTTTTCTCCCGCTGATTCGAGGCCAAGCCTCAGTTACGCGTGGGGAAACGGCAATCCGACACATCGAACAGGGCGCAATGCGCGAATCCACTCGCAACCTATTGCATAACAAATAGGTACGCATGCACGAAAACGAACGACGGGCCTGAAAAGTGTCGGATTGTGTCGGATTGTGTCGGATTGCCATCCGGCTTCGCCTTTGGCGCGACCCGACGATCTGGATCATTGACCTTGTGTTGATTTCCGTCGTAAGTCAGAGAACGCACTCCCGAGTTCTCGGGAAAGCCAACAACCTGAACAGCAAGGAGTATTCTACCGCGTCTTGTACGGACTGCAACGTTTGCAAGCGGCAAAAAATTAGCAACTAGTTGCTGCGCAGCTTGTTATGAATATTGATCTGGACGGCGCATCCGGCGCTACCGACGGATCATCCCCCTCGCGCGGCGACTGAAAAGGCGTTTTTACAAAACGAACTCCCCCCCCCCGTGAAACCGGACATGGACCCCAAACTGGGCGAGTTGGGTGCGTGGGATTCGGGTGCGGACACAGAGAACCCAGAGAAAGAACGAGGTCACAGAGAAACCGCGCTGCACGGGCGTAGCCAGTTTGCAGCAACAAGCGATGGATGTCATTCCAGGCGCAGAAATCAAGTCGCGTTCACGGCAGTTGACTCTGTGTTCTCTTGAATCTCAGTGCTCTCGGTGTCCGGCGCTGCCATGTCTCGCGCGCAACTCTCGCAGTTCGGCCGCAGCCGCAGTTTGGGGCGTGCCAAAACCTGTTGCGTTGCCATGCCGTTGGGAGTTATATTTTTCCTCCTTTTACAGGGAGCCCCTTCTGTGCTGGAGAGCGCGCCAACCAAGCAGGAACTGATTCAGGAGTTCATCCACGAACATGTCCTGACCCACTCGGCCAACGGGCATACGTGGAACCTGCCTTTCCTGCACGTCCCGGCGCTGAACTGCCTGCGGTACGACTGGGTCATGCTCGGGCTGGCCGTGGTTGTCACCGTGCTCGTGGCCTCGCTCGCCGCCCGCCGCCACCGCCCCGTCCCGACCGGCATCGCCAATGTCTTCGAAGCCTACGTCGTCTTCATCCGGGACGGCATCGCCATCGCAAACCTCGGCGAGGAGGAAGGACGGCGGATGACGTCGTACTTCTGCTCCCTGTTCCTGTTCATCCTGACGCTGAACACGCTCGGTCTGGTGCCGTTCTGCAGCGGCGCCACCGGCAATGTCGGCGTGACCTGCGGTTTTGCGGCGATGTTCCTGATCCTGGCGATCGTTCTGGCCGTGTGGCGACGGGGTGTGATTGGATTCCTGTCGTCGTTCGTGCCGCATGGCGCGCCGGCGCTGCTGCTGCCGATCCTGGTGCCGATCGAGGTCATCAGCCTGCTCTCCCGCGCCTTTGCGCTGATGATCCGTCTGTTCGCCAACATGCTGGCGGGGCACATCATCCTGTTTGCCTTCCTCGGCCTGATTGTGACCTTCGGCCTGGCTGCGCTGCCGGTGATCGCCGTGGTCGTGGCGCTGTATTTCTTCGAGGTTTTCGTGGTGGTTTTTCAGGCGTACATCTTCACGCTGCTGTCGGCCATTTTCATCGGTCTCATGCTGAAACCCGAACATTGATTTCACGACACACCAAGGAGAAACACAATGGAACTCAGTCACCTTCCCCTCGCAGCAATCGGCGCCGGCCTGGCCGTCATCGGCGCCGGCCTGGGCATCGGCCTGTTGTGGGCCAACGGCCTGCAAAGCATGGCCCGCCAGCCCGAGCTGCTCCCCAAGATTCAAGTCAGCATGTTCATCGGCGCGGCGCTCGTCGAAGGCGTGGCGCTTTTCGCGCTGGTGATCTGCTTCATGCAGATGAAGTAGTGATGCCGGCAGGCAACGGAGCGATTCTCCCGAGGCCCTGCACCCGGACATCGCCGCCGCAGACGGCGCGCCGGACGTCGGCAGGCGGGAGTATCCCAAGGATACGGACATGGCGGACGTAACGAACATCACCGCGACCGCGGAAGTTCCCGCGAATGCGCACTGGTGGCAGACATTGGCGCCAACCAGCGCCATCAACGTTTCCCTCGACATGGTGCTGCTGACGTGGACCGCCTTTCTGATTTCGGCCATCCTGCTGCACCGCCTGGCGTGGAAACCGATCCTGCGCGCGCTCGACAAGCGCGAACGCGACATCCGCACCGCGCTGGAGGAGGCGGATCTTGCCCACAAACAGGCCGAAAACTCCGCCGCGGAGAGCCGCAAGATCGTGGGCGAAGCCATGAACCGCGCCCGCGCCATGACCGAAGAGACGCGCCTCGCCGCCGAACGCTCCGCCGCGCGCATCGAGAAGGAGGCGCAGGACAAGTCGCGCCGCCTGATCGAGGATGCCAACCAGGAGATCACGGCCGCCCAGCGCCGCGCCATCGAGGATCTCCGCCGCGAAGCCGCCACACTGGCCATCCAGCTCAGCGAGCGCATGCTCACCGAGCAGTTGACGCCGGAACAGCGGCACGCCTACGAGCAGCGCATGGCCGGAAAGCTGCCGTCATGAATTCCGATGCCGCCTATATCCGCGCCTACTCCCGAGCCCTGCTGGGCGCGGCCCGCTTCACGGCCACGATCCCGGCCGCGCAGCGCGACCTGGCGGCCGTGATGACCGCGCTGACGGAATCCGCCGACTTGCGCCGCTGGGTCTGCCGGCGCATCATCTCCTCGCCGGCGCGGCGCACGGTCGAGGCCACGCAGCGGCTGGAGAAGCTGGTCACGCCCATGACCCTGCGCCTGCTCGTGCGCATGGCCGCCTGGAACCATCTGCACCTCATCCCCGAGGTGGTGAAGCGCTTTGAACTCGCCGTCCGGCAATCGGAAGGCCGGCGCACTGCCCGCGTGGTCTGCGCGCAGACGCCCGACGCCGCCACGCTGACCGCCATTCGCACCCGCATGGGTGGGACTGCCGGCGGGCTGCTGGACCTGGACGTGCAGACCGACCCCGCACTGCTCGCCGGCCTGACCATTCGCATGGAAGATCAAGTGTTCGACGCCAGCCTCGCGGGCCGGCTCGCCCGGCTGCGCCAGGCGCTCGCCAACCCCGGCCGCGCGCCCAGTGCCGCAACTTGTTCACCCCTCTCAACCGGGAAAGGTGTTTAGGCTGTAGGCTGTTAGGCTGTTAGGTTTGGCAGTCAAAACGTTACGAATTTTAAAGATGCACCATTGATGGAGGTCGCCTCTTTCTGCATAACGCATTCATTCTCAACCGAACAGCCTAACAGCCTACAGCCTAAACGCCTTTTAAGGAGTCCCATCACGTGACAAGCCAACTCAAACCCGATGAAGTCTCCGCCCTGCTGCGACGCCAGATCGAAACGTTCGATCGCGAGACCGACGTAGCCGAGGTCGGCACGGTTCTGAGCGTGGGCGACGGCATCGCCCGCGTGGACGGACTGCGCAATGTGATGTCCAACGAACTGCTCGAAACCGCCGGCGGCGTGGCCGGGCTGGCGCTCAACCTCGAGGAAGAGGCCGTGGGCGTGGCGGTGCTCGACGACGTTGCCCGCGTCCGCGAGGGCGACGTGTTCCGCCGCACCGGGCGCGTCATGTCCGTCCCGGCCGGTCCGGCCCTGACCGGGCGCGTGGTGAATGCCCTCGGCCACCCGATCGACGGCGGCGAGGCGATCCAGAGCGACACGTGGCAGCCGGTCGAAGGCACGGCGCCGTCCATTATCGAGCGCCAGAACGTGCGCGAGCCGCTCCAGACCGGCATCATCGCCATCGATGCCCTGACGCCCATCGGCCGCGGCCAGCGCGAACTGATCATCGGCGACCGCAAAACCGGCAAGACCACCCTGGTGGTGGATACGATTCTCAACCAGACGGGCACGGGCGTGCGCTGCTTCTACGTGGCCATCGGCCAGAAGAACTCCACCGTCGCATCGCTGCACAAGCTCCTGCACGACCGCAGCGCCATGGCCTACACCACCATCGTGGTCGCCGGCGCATCCGACCCCGCGCCGCTCCAGTACCTCGCGCCCTATTCCGGCTGCGCCATGGCGGAATATTGGCGCGACCGCGGCGAGCACACGCTGGTGATCTACGACGACCTCACCAAGCACGCGCAGGCCTACCGCCAGATGTCGCTGCTGCTGCGGCGTCCGCCCGGACGCGAAGCCTTCCCCGGCGATATCTTCTATCTCCACAGCCGCCTGCTGGAACGCGCCGCCAAGCTGTCGAACGACCGCGGCGCCGGCAGCCTGACCGCGCTGCCGATCGTCGAGACGCAGGCCAACGACATCTCGGCCTACATCCCGACCAACGTCATCTCCATCACCGACGGCCAGATCTTCCTGGAACCCAGCCTGTTCAACGCCGGACAGCGGCCCGCCATCAACCCCGGCATTTCCGTCTCCCGCGTCGGCGGCGACGCGCAGGTCAAGGCCATGAAGCAGACGGCCGGTTCGCTGCGCATGAACCTGGCGCAGTTCCGCGAACTGGCGGCCTTTGCGCGCTTCTCCTCGGACCTCGACGCCGCCACGCTGGAGCAGCTCAACAGCGGCCGGCGCCTGATGGAGATCCTGAAGCAGCAGCCCAACCGTCCGGTTTCCGTGCCGAAGCAGGTGGCCGTGCTGTTCGCCGGCACCCGCAAGCACTTGAACAACGTCGCCGAGAGCGACGTGATCCCATTCTGCCGCGCCATCTTCGACGCCGTGGACAGCAGCGACGCGGGCCGCGCCTACGCCGCGCGCTTTGCCAAGAAGGCCGAACTCGACGCCGAGTTGCAGTCCCTGCTGGAGAAACTGATTTCGGAGGTCGTCAAACCGTTTGTGAAAGTTTAGGGAATGTCATTAGTCAGTGGTCATTGGGGAGTGAAATCCTCATTTGCACCCCAATGACAAATGACCAATGACCCACACGTATAATCCATAGCTCTTTCAATCATCCAATGCCCACCTACCGGGAATATAGCGCGCAACTCTCCTCCATGGGAGGCATGCGGCGGGTCACGTCCACCATGAAGATGGTGGCCGCCTCGCACTTGTACCGTGCCCAGGCGGACCTGAAGAAATCCATTCCCTATGGCCGCGAACTGGCCAACCTGCTGCTGGACGCGCAGCAGCCGGAGTTCCGCAGTCACCGCCTGCTGGCCGAACCCGCACAGACGCAAAACGGCCTGCTGATCGTGGTGACGTCGAACCGCGGCCTGTGCGGCGGCTTCAACGCCAATGTCATCCGCGCCGCCAAGCACTGGATCGGCGCCGAGCAGAAACGCTTTCGCATCCTGCGCGCCGCCTTTCTCGGCCGCAAGGGACAGGTCGGCCTGCATAAGGACATCGAAATGCGCGGCAGCGAGCCGTTGCCCATGTCGGCGCACCCCGTGCCCGCCGAAGCGCTGCGCATCACCCGCCCCATCAGCCAGGATTTCATCGAGGGGCGCTACGACGAAGTCCACCTCGTCTTCAACCGCTTCGTTTCGCCCATGGTCAGCCGCACGGAGGTGGAGCGCATCCTGCCAGTCAGGCTCCCGTCCCGCCCGGCCGGCAGTTCCGGCGCCGCGCCGCAGATCCTGGAACCCGGCGGCGAGCGTCTGTTGACGCAGATCCTGCTGCAGTGGCTGGATTTCCGCGTGTTCGAGGCGATGCTGCAGAGCGTCGCCTGCGAGCACGCCGCACGCGTGGTGGCCATGGAAAATGCCACCACCAACCTGCGCCGCCTGGAATCGGAACTGACGCTGCTGCGCAACCGCGCGCGCCAGGCGGCCATCACCAAGGAACTGGCTGAAATCGTCGGCGGCGCCGAAGCGCTGGCGTAACACCCACCTGCGGAGAAACCTCGATTTACTCGACTCAGTCGATTCATTCGATCGCAAGGAGACCACACCCATGAGCGACACACCGACCAAGGATCTTCCCCGCGGGCGCATCAACCAGGTGCTCGGCGCCGTGGTGGACGTCGAGTTTCCGGACGGCTACCGTCCGCGCCTGCTCAGCGCCCTGCGCACCACCAACCCCCTGCTCAACGACCGCCCGGGCAACCTCGTCCTCGAGGTGGCCCAGCACCTGGGCGACTGCCGCGTGCGCACCATCGCCATGGACTCCTGCATCGGCCTGGTGCGCGGCGTCGAGGTCGTCGATACCGGGGAGGAGATCACCATGCCGGTCGGTCCCGGCACCCTCGGGCGCATCATGAACCTGCTCGGCGAGCCCATCGACAACCGCGGCCCGATCACGGCCGTGGCGCACATGCCGATCCACCGCGCGCCGCCGGAGTTCGTCCAGCAAAACCCGGAGTCCGAAATCCTCGTCACCGGCATCAAGGTGATCGACCTGCTCACGCCCTATCGCAAGGGCGGCAAGATCGGCCTGTTCGGCGGCGCGGGCGTCGGCAAGACCGTGCTGATCCAGGAACTCATCAACAACATCGCGAAGGCCCACGGCGGCTACTCCGTCTTCGCCGGCGTCGGCGAACGCACGCGCGAAGGCACGGCGCTCTACCAGGAGATGCAGGGCTCCGGCGTGATCGACAAGACCTCCATGATCTTCGGCCAGATGAACGAGCCGCCGGGCGCGCGCGCCCGCGTGGCGCTCTCGGCCCTGACCGTGGCCGAGTACTTCCGCGACGAAATGCGGCAGAACGTGCTGCTCTTCATCGACAACATCTTCCGCTTCACCCAGGCCGGCTCCGAGGTTTCGGCCCTGCTGGGGCGCATCCCGTCCGCCGCCGGCTACCAGCCGACCCTCGGCACGGAGATGGGCGAACTGCAGGAGCGCATCACCTCCACGCGCAACGGCTCGATCACCTCGGTCCAGGCCGTGTATGTCCCGGCCGACGACTACACCGATCCCGCGCCGGCCACAACCTTCGCCCACCTCGACGCCACCACCGAGCTTTCGCGCGCCATCGTGGAACAGGGCATCTACCCGGCCGTGGATCCGCTGACCTCCTCCTCGACGCTGCTGACCCCCGAAGCGCTCGGCGAAGAACACGTGCATGTCGCCCGCGGCGTGCAGGAAGTGCTGCAGCGCTACAAGGAGCTGAAGGACATCATCGCCATCCTCGGCATGGACGAGCTTTCCGAGCAGGACAAACTCACCGTGGCCCGCGCGCGCAAGGTCCAGAAACTCCTTTCGCAGCCGTTCCACGTGGCCGAACCCTTCACCGGCATGAAGGGCGTCTACGTGCCGCTGGAGGACACCATCCGCTCGTTCCGCGAAGTGCTCGAAGGACGCCACGACGACCTTCCGGAACAGGCCTTCTCCATGGTCGGTTCGATCGACGACGTGGTCGCCAAAGCCAAAACGCTGGAGCGCGGCGCATGACACCGTTCCCCTTCTCCATCCTGACCCCGGCGGGCGCGCTGCTGGACGGCGAGGCCGTCTTCGTCGGCGTGCGCTCGGTCGAAGGCTCCCTCGGCGTGCTGGCGAAGCACGCGCCGATGGTGGCCGCCTGCCCGCCCGGCGTGGTGCGCGTGCAGCGCGAGGATGGCTGGAACTACTACGCCACCAGCGCCGCCATCCTCACCACCGACGGCAAGAAAGTCGTCGTGCTGGCCGGCCGCGCCGAACTGGCGGACGACGAATACGCCGCCCAGCGCATGGCCCAGGACTGGCAGAAGGAAGAGATCGAATCGTAAACCGCGCACACGCGGTTTACGATTCGATCGTCATTGGCGCCTCCGGCGCGTCATGGGTCATTGGGCATTGGCGGCCGTTTTGTTTCATACTTTATCGTAAGCTGAATCGTGAGCTTAATCGAATGTGGGGCAGGCATTCCTGCCTGCCCTTTCCCCGTGCTTGCTGACCCGAACTTCGGCTCCGGCGGGGCAAGCCCGCCGGGGGCGCCATCCGTCTCGCACGGGACAAGCTCACGGCCGGGCCGCGCCTGTGCGCGGTTTGACGCGGTTGGTGGGGGTGGCGGACCAGGGATCCTCGGGCCACGAATGGCGGGGGTAGCGGCCGCGGAGTTCCTTGCGGATCAGCGGGTAGCCGTTCTGCCAGAAGCTGCGCAGGTCGCTGGTGACCTGCACCGGCCGCTGCGCCGGCGAGAGCAGGTGCATGCAGACCGGCACACGCCCGCCTGCCACGCGCGGCGAGTCGGCCAGGCCGAACACCTCCTGCACGCGCACGGCCAGCACCGGCGTGTCGCCCTGATCATAGTGCACCGGCACATGCGAACCGCTCGGCACAGCCAGATGCGTGGGCGCCAGCGTGTCCAGTTCGCGGCGGCGCGCGCCCAGCAAGGCCAGCAGCGCCGCTGCCAGATCCACGCGCCGCAACTGCTCCCAGCGCAGGATGCCGCCCACGAAAGGGCCGAGCCACTCTTCCAGACGACCGGCCAGCGCCGCATCGGAAACGTCCGGCCAGTCCGCTTCCGCGCACACACGCCGCAGAAATAGCATCCGTGCCTGCAGGTTGCGCGCAACCGGCGTCCAGGGCAACTGCGCGAGCCCTTTCTGCCGAATGCCCTCGAACAACGCATGGCGCACGGCGTCCGCGTTCGGATCGGCCAGCGAGCCTTCGTGCAGCACCAGCGCGCCAAGCTTCAGGCGCCGCACCGCGCTCACGGCCTCCGCGCGCCGGTCCCAGACGATTTCGTCTTCGCGCCGGATCAAGCCGGCGAAGTCTTCCTCGATATCCTCACGCGCCACGGGCGCGGCCAGCCGGATGCGCGCATCCGCGCCGCCATCCTGCAGTTCCGCCGCCACCAGCCATTCGGTGGTGGCGAGTCCGTCCGAGGTCTCCAGCGTCGCGCCGCAGCCATTGGCGAGCAGGTAGCGTCCGGCCGCGTCGCGACGCCGCGCAATGCGGTCGGGAAAGGCCCAGGCCAGCAGGCGGCCCGTATCGAGCGCGGTACGATCCGGCGGGAAGGCGCGCCCCCATTGGGCGGCGAGGCGATGGACGCGACGGGCCCAGGCGGCGGAGTCGGGCTGATCGGGCCGATCCGGCAGATCCGACAGATCGCCTGCAACATCACAGCTACCCAGCCGGTCCAGCAACCGCCGCGCATCGGTCTCGTTGCGCAGGGTGGTCTCCCCTGCCCGCTCCGTGATGGTGGCGGCCAACAGGCAGGCGCGTTGCGCACCGCCATGTTCTTCCGCCAGCAACACCATGTGGGCGAGGCGCGGATGCACGGGGAGCGTCACCATGCGTTTGCCGCGCGACGTGATGCGTCCATCGGCGTCCACCGCCTCCAGTTCGCGCAGGAGTTCCACAGCCTGACGCCAGGCGGCATCCGGCGGCGGCGTGAACCACGGCAGATCGGCGCGGCCGGACGCGCCCCAGGCGGCGGATTGCAGCGCCATGGGCGCGAGGTCGGCGTCCATGATCTCCGGCAGGGCAACCGGCGCGAGCGAGCGATCCGTGGCGTCATCCCACAACCGGTAGCAGATACCCGGCGCGGTGCGGCCCGCGCGGCCGCGGCGCTGGTCGGCGCGGTCGCGCGTGATGCGCAGCGTTTCCAGATGCGACATGCCATTGCGCGGCGAAAAGCGCGGCACGCGCATCCAGCCGGCATCGACCACCACGCGCACTCCCTGGATCGTCAGGCTCGATTCGGCGATCGAGGTTGCCAGCACAATCTTGCGGCGTCCCGGCAGCGGCGGCTCCACGGCGGCGTCCTGCGCGGCGCGCGGCAGCGCCGCGAAAAGCGGGTGCACGGAAATGTCCGGCGGCATTCGTAAAGTGAAACTGGAAAACTGCGTCATCTCTGGAAAACAAAATGCCATCCATCCTGAATATGTTGCATCCGTAATTAATGAACTTGCAGATAATGATGCAATCTTTACTGTTGATACTGGAATGTGTTGTGTGTGGGCTGCACGCTACATAGAAGGAACCGGTGGTCGGAAAATGCTGGGTTCATTCAATCACGGATCTATGGCGAATGCTATGCCTCAGGCTATTGGCGCAGCATTTGCCCAGCCGGGTAAACAAGTTATTGCATTTTGTGGTGACGGAGGTTTATCAATGATGCTGGGGGATCTGATGACGATTGTTCAGTATAAATTACCTGTGAAGATCATCATTTTTAATAACCGGTCACTGGGAATGGTGAAATTGGAAATGGAAGTTGCCGGTATTCCTGACCGTGAGACGGATATGCTGAATCCTGATTTTTCAAAAATAGCGGAGGCCATGGGAATAATCGGGATCACGATTAATGATCCCGGAGATGTCAAGCCGGAATTGGAAAAGGCATTTCATCAGGATGGGCCCGTTTTAGTTACTATCAATACTGACCCAAATGCCCTTGCAATGCCTCCCAAACTTGAATTCGACCAGATGAAAGGCTTATCGTTATACATGGGTAAAATGATGCTAAGCGGGCGTATGGATGAAGTATTTAAAATTATAGCCTCCAATTACAAGCATTTGGGAGAGGTATTATAAAATGGAAAAAAATCAATCTTGGAAACGGATACATCATACCTGGTATTTTTGGGTTTTCTTGTTTTTGATGTTTGCCGGTATCGTTTATTACATTATGAGTGTTGATTTCGCATTTGCACCACGCAGACAAATGAAGCAACCGTCGGAAAATAACAGAACCCGATAGTAATAATCCATTCTTAGGACAGCGATCCAAAAAGGAGTTATATCCTTTACTTCACTTTCAGATGCTAATCTTACCAAGTCGGAATTTTCTCCTTGCATCCCTGAGTATCCAAAAGATGACACAACTCATCATCGCAGCAAAGAAACACCAGACTGATGTCAGGTACTGTGTATAAAAGATACCTGTGACCAGACATGAAAGGAACATAATGGTTCCCATGATATGGGTTCTTTTAATGCTTGAAATAAAAAGTGGCGTGATTGTTACAATCACATAAAGTGTGAAGGCAACCATTGCTAAGGATTTTGGAAAATTATTATAATACTTGATGTGGAAACCATTGATCCGGGGCGTAACACTGTAACACACGAGGCAATAACTATAATACAACGACAGGGCCATGCCTACAAAGAGCAGGGTCCATAATACTTTTTTACGTTTTGGATTCTCCTCCATAAACAACACTGAAAGAGGAATTATCATAGGCCATAAAACCTCAGCCATGACCATGAAAGTATAAGTCGCCGCTTTTTGAATTTGATCCCGATGACATCAGCCAGATCAAAATCACCAACGGGGATGCGGTGGTCGAGTTCAGGCGCACCGACGACGGCTGGCATCTTGGCCCCGAACCCAAGGATCGCGCCTCTGTTGATGCCGTCCGGCGTCTCATCGAGACGGCACTCAACACGCCGATTCTCGACAAAATCGACGCCGGGGAGCCCGGTGGCCGCGACCGTCTTTCCCTCTACGGATTGAAAAAAAGCCGCGTGCAATTCGATTTCAAAGGGGACCGGGATCTTTCGCTTCTCATCGGAAAGGACGCCGTGGATGAGAGCCGGGCCTATGTCCGTTTTGAGGGGTCACGGGATATTTATCTCATTCCCGATGCTCTGGTGAACCTGATCCTCAGTTCCCCCCAGGATTTTCGAGACCGGATGCCGGCGCGGCTCCGTCCGGACCGCGTGGACCGGATGATCATCGACCGGCCGGCCGGAGAGATCGAGCTGAGGCGGGAGGCCTCGGGGTGGCAGATCATCAAGCCGCTTTCCGCTCCGGGCAGCTCGACCGCGATTGATGCCCTGCTGGAAAAACTTCTGACCATGCGGATCGAGGGGTTCGCGTTGAACACCGACCCGGGAGTGATGGGGCTTTCCGAGCCTGCCGCCGAGATTCAACTTTTCGGCGAGGGGGGAAGCACGCCCGAGACGATCCGCGTGGGCACCTCCTCTCCACAAGGCGGCATCTATGCCCGCCTGGAACCGCGGGGCGTGACCGTGCGCCTCCCTTCCTCGATTCGTGAAACTCTTGCCTTCGACCTCGCCTCGCTCCGCGACAACGCCCTAGCCCACATCAATCTCGACCTTGTGGATATGATCCGCGTGACAACTCCCGCCTCGGGCTTCGATCTGAAACGCAAAGGCGACGGATGGGTGATCGAAGGCAAACCCGCGAGTGCCGCCGCCGTTCAAAAAATGGTGGCGTCCTTTGCCTCGGTCCAATCCACCAGGTTCGAGCCCGCGACTGTGGGAGTTCTGGAGCAGACCGGTTTATTCCATCCCCCGCTCGCCGTGGAATTCTTTGCAGTGGCCTCGGAAAACACGCCCGAGACAACGGCCGGGAGCCAGCTTGTGGCCGGGTTGAAATTCGGAACAAACCGGTCGGACGGGCTTGTGCCGGTCCTCAAATCAGGCTCTCCTGAAATTTCCTTCGTCCCCGAAAAGCTCCTCGAGGCTGTCCCGCTGGAAGCATCGTCCTGGCTGGCACCGTGAAAACTCGAAAACCGTCGAAGGCGATCAAAGAAAATCCAGGCAGAGCAGAAAAACCGGGCTGAAGTCCTGCGGGGATCCCGCTGCCCAGCCCAGCACATCTTTCATGGGGAAAAACGCCACCGTCTCGACCTCGAGTGCGGCCGCCACGAACGGGCCGTCGTGGACACCCCGAAAGACTTCGATGAACTCCCAGCCTGTCTGTTTGCACGGCGTCAGCCTGCCGATCCGCTCCAGGCGGGGTGGGTCGATGCCGAGTTCCTCGCGGAGCTCACGCCGCGCGGCTTCCGGATAGGTTTCCCCGCTGCCCACATGGCCGGCTGCAGACGAGTCCCAGCGGCCGGGATTGCGGTCTTTCCAGATCGAGCGCTTCTGGAGGAGGAGGTCGCCCTGGGCGTTGAAGATCCACATGTGCACCGCCCGGTGCAGCAAGTTGTTCACATGCACGATATCGCGCGGTTCCGCCCGCAGCACCCGGTCGCTTTCATCCACCACGTCGAACAGCTCGCCCCCGCTCTGAGCCGCCGAGGGACGGGCAATATCTGTCAGCGTTTCCCACTGGGCGAGCGACAATTCCTCTGCCCGGACCGTTTCCGGAACCTCCAATGCTGCCGCGGCTACGGCCCATTGGGATTTGAGCTCGGGGACGAGGTTGCGGAGTTGTTTTCTCCTCTCCGAAAAACCCCGGCGCACGAGCGAGTCGAAGAG
>Ga0118677_10011395_pt1 | contig 13329 bp, 28 predicted proteins | sample AliMusrvi5mmetaG_FD_86154 | JGI IMG/M metagenome (GOLD analysis project Ga0118677, IMG submission 86154)
CGGCAATCCGTCGACGAGTTAGCTAGGGAGCAGAACCGGTGGGGGTACAACAACCTACCGGGTTACGGACCCGGACAGCTAGGCCGCAAGTGGCTGACCGAGCATAAATTGCTGTCCGGTAAGTCTTTCTGGGAGGCCCATCACGTTGTTGCGGTCGCCGAGGGTGGCGGTCTATGTGACCTGGACGGTTACGTGACTTGCTGCGTATGGTGCCATCGCCGAGAGACAGCGGCCCTACAGAAACGTCTGAAGAACAAACGAAAAGGGATACTATAGTGAAAAACCCAAAAGCCTTCTACCGGTATACTCCGATTGTCGGCGCCAAGCGACATAGGTTCTGCAAACTCACCGTTGGGCATCAAAGTTTTACCATCGGGATTCCGGGGTCGTTGCAGGAAGCTCAGTTCATGCGTATGTGCCTTACTGGTGCGCTGGCCAGGATGTTTGATGAGATAGAACAGGAAAAGACGCGGGCTACCAGGCCCGTATGAGGAAGGAATAAATGAGCAGCATTCCGAGGGCAAAATCCTATGGGCTACACTGGTTCCGGGTAGGACCGTGGCACTTCGAGGTCGGTAACTATGAGGACTGGAAGCCCGGCTATCAACTGAATCTTGAGGATGATCTGGGATTCTTGGATCATCACAAGACATTCGACACCCCTCAGGATGTCGAGACCTATGTACGAGCTAAGATCAAGGAGCTGGCTGCCAGCTTACTGGGAGAACTAAAATGAGTGAAGAAATAGTGGCGCAGTGTCTAAAGGTGGGTCCCTGTGAGTTCCGCGATAGCTTGTTGGTCGGCCATAATCCCGACCATGAGCCTGTTTTTAGCGGTCCACAGTTCGGAGTCTCTGCCGATGAGCTCGAGAAGAGAGATACTCGTATCGCGGAGCTGGAGAACCAGCTTGTCGCGGCTAGTCATCTGGCTGCGAGGCTGGACGATCTGTGCTATCGACGACTACAGTTTGGTGAGATCACGCGACAGGGCGACGAGTTTGAGCAGGACGACGGCTCGTGGATACCTACGAGCGCCCCAGGATGTACCGTTAATTATCCCGAGTACTCAGCCCACGCTCAGTACCGGAGATCACTTGCCGACGAGAACGAGCAATTAGGGGCGAGCTTGGCCGCCGAAGAGGCAGAAAATGACTCGCTGACTGATCGCGTAAATGAACTGGAGATCGACCTAAACGCAGCAGTCGAGAATATGGACGGACCTAGTTGTCGACTGCTGGACGAGTTGCAGCGTACGAAAGCGCAACTGGTCGAGGCCACCCATGCGCTATCCTGGCACCAGCCGGAGCTGTGCACCGAGATCAAAGCCGAGCGTGATCTACTGCGGCGGCAGGTGGATGCGCTGTGTGCAGAATTGCAGGACTGCGAAGTCTACTTCGCTGGTCGTCCTAGAGTTAAGTCGGAGTGGTGCGAGTGGTCAGTCGAGGTGGGTAATGGCAAACGCTGATGGGGCTATAAAGACGTCATATGTAGATTCGTGGCGTCCACGTGGATGGAAGGAAGGTGCGAAGTGAGCAATAAGCTCGAAACAGAACTGAACGCGGCCAACGAGGAAATCAACAGGCTCTGTATCGAGACTTATGAAGTAGGTGGGATTAACCTACTGGAATAGGACCAGAATGAAATCAACGACATTGCCGATCTACGCGAGGTGGCTGGCCGAGACTACTGAGGCCGAGTTGGAGTTCGTAGACTCTGTCTACAAGATGTGCGAGGACCACTACGATGAAGGCGGCGACAACATCGTAGAGTGCTATACCCCCGCGGAGATCCTAGAGGAGTTCGAGACGCTCGACGGGGTCAAGGAGCGCATCGGGCTCCACCTTGAGCAGGAGCTGAATCAAAGGTGGGGCGAGGATACTGATCCCGAGCTAGCCCGGGCTAAGAAATTCGAAACATGGAGGAACAATGAACCAACTACCGACGTTATTCAAACTAACTAGCACGGGGGCCAAGCAGCAGTGGGAGGTTCTCGTTGATGGGAACCTCATCGCTACCAAGTATGGGCAGGTCGGCGGCACCATCACGCATTCGGCGTGGACGAGCTGCATCGGCAAGCAGGGTCGCACGGATAAGCAGCAGGCGGAGTTCGAGGCGAAGGCGCTGTGGACAAAGAAGCTTAAGTCGAGTGGGTATGTCCAGAGTCCCGAGTCGGCCAAAGCAGGGGCCACCGATGCCAGCGTACTTGGCGGCGAGTGGCCTATGCTATCCGCAAAGTATCGGGAGAAGGCTGCCAAGATCAAGTGGCCGGTTGCGTCACAGAGGAAACTTAATGGACATCGGTGCATCGCCATCGTGGAGCAATTCAAGTGTACCCTTTGGTCGCGGAAGAGGAACCAGATCCTCAGCATGCCCCACATCGTGAAAGCTATTGAGGCTCTCGGTATCTCCGACGCGAAATTCGACGGTGAATTGTTCTGTGCCAAGCTCGTCGAGGAGAAGGGGCTTGAGGCTCTGTCTCACTTGGTCCGAAGTGGCGGCCCAGTAGCTGGGCACGAGGTCATCGAGTATCACATCTTTGACATTCCAGTCGCGGGAGCCACTTTCCGCGAGCGCCTAGCAGTACTCGGCAGCCTGATCAGGGCCCCCAGGCTACCGCTTGTACTCGAGGAAACCATCGAGCTTCAGGACCACGATGCCGCGTTGGCATGGCTCGAGGAGCGGATGGATGAGGATGGCGCAGAAGGCATCATGCTGCGGAACTGGGACGGACTGTATAAGTTCAGCCCCACCGGTCGCTCTGATGATCTGCAGAAGCTCAAGGGCGTAGGGAACAAGTACGACGACGCGGAGTTCGTGGTCGTCGGAGTCAAGGAGGGGAAGAAGGGTAAGATGGTTGGCAAGGCCATCTTCGAGTGCATCACCGACGCTGGCGTGAAGTTCAACGCCAAGATGAAGGGCGACCTCGGCAAGCTGAAGGCGTATTGGGAGCACCCGGATCGGGCTATCGGACGCAGGGTCACGGTGCAGTTCATCGGTTGGTCGAAGAAGGGGAAGCCCTGGTTTCCGGTGGTGCTGCAATTTCATGCGCCCCTTTAGCCCTGTTGTCCTCAGCCCAGAGCGGCTGCAAGTTTGTGTAATGCACTGCTTGCTTGAGCTGCTCTGGGTCTGAGAGATCAAAAGAACTGAGGGGCTTTACGTGGTCGATATGCCATCCTTCCCTCCCCCAGTTTCTCCACGACACCCCAGGGGAGAAAAGGGAGGATAGGTACTTTCTAAGTTCCGGGATTGTGCAACCGAGGTCCCGTACTGCAGACCCCTTGCGTTGTCTGTTTATAAGGGCGCTACGTAGTCGTCCTCGCAACGCCTTCGCAACACGGAAATTAGTGTTTATTCGTCTCTCCCTATTTTCCCACTCGCGTCTCTGCGTACATCTTTTCTCTCGGTTTTCTCGATACCACCGAGCCTGGTACTCGGGGGTTAGCAGACCAAAAGGCTTTCATGTACTCTTTCCTGGAAGCTTTGAACTCGGGGCGGGCCCGGTATTCCTTCATACGCTCAGGGTTATTGTGATACCAGTCGTGTGATCGAGCCCGATTAGTCTCCCGATGTCTAGCCGCACTCGCATTATTCTGAGCTCTTCGGCAAGGCTTGCAGGAGGGGCATTTACCGTCCTTATTCTGAGAGTCGTTGTTGAACTCGGATAGGGGAAGTAGTTGGGAACAACTTGTGCACTGTTTCATAGTAAAGAGTGTAGCTAAACGGACACAGGAAGTCAACAATGATTCTATCGAAACAAAACTACGCCTGCGCTGAGCGGGCGTTCCTCCCAGCCCGCAGTGAGATCAGGAAGCGTACGCCGATGTATGAGGGGTACTTCGAGTGGCTGCGACCCCGCAGTCACGAAGATGTATTTCAACGCGGCCTCTGTCAGTGGTTTGTTCATATCATCTAATGTAGTGTTTCAGCGACGAAGCATCAACGGGGGTCCTTGGATTGATCATCACGGGCGCAGATTACAACCAAAAGGAGAAGTATCATGGGAGCTGAATTTATCGAGGTTACGCACAAATCTACCAGGGAGCAACTGCACAAGTGGTACCCGGGGTTTGTCGACAAGCAAGCATACGAGAACGGCCATGGCGGCTACTCGGGCTCGTTTGCCGAGAAGCGCTCGGTGGAGGTGGTCCCTGTCCCCGAGGCCCTACGGTACTGGGACCTGGCGGCAGCCGAGGAGCATGCAATGGACCATAATGACAAGTGGGGTCCGGCGTTCGCCTATGAGGTGGACAAGGACCAGTGGTACATTGCAGGATGGGCAAGCTCATGATCACACAGCGAGACGTACAGGTCTTCGCCGTCGGGATGCTACTCGGCGGATTTATTGGAATAATCATCATGGGCGAGATGTTCATGATGGCCCGTTAGTGAGATTTTTGACGCTACCAATGGAGGAACCATGACACTGAAACAGCGAATCCAGATAGAACGCGACATCGGCGAGAAGATTATCGATGATGCCCTGGCCGCAGGCTACACGATAAGCGTCTACGATAGCGCCGAATGGACAGTCAAGAATAGTCGGGATCGAGCCGAGATCGTGGCGGCCCTAATGACTACCGACGATGACATCCTCCGGTTCAGCGACGCTGAGGGTAAAACAATTGGCTCGGTCTGGTTGGTCTACGGTAACAGCGGGTGGGACGTCATCTGTGACAGCAGCACCAACGATCCGACGCAGGCCCTACTGGCTGGCGCCGAGCAGCTGGCCGAGACATTCGAGCACAAGTATCCCGAAGGCGAGACATGCTAGAGCAGCTCGTGATCGTTGGATTTGGGTTGCCTGCGGCATGGTTGGTACAGAGCAACAGCCGCAAGTGGCGATTCGTTGCTAGCCTGCTCGGATTGGCAGCACAACCAGCCTATTTCTATACAACCTGGCTGCACCACCAGTACGGTATATTCGCCATGTCATTTCTGTATACAGGGGCGTGGTTGTACGGCACTATACTGCATCGACCTAAAAACTGAACAGTAGGTAACCGAAGGTATGAAAATACTCATATTCGATCGAGGATTTGATGATGCCATCCTGTACGGCACCAAGAGGATGACGATCCGGCAGACCTGTCGGGTGTCTCCGGGAGACGTGATTAGCCTCCGGGCATGGTCTGGCCGCCCTACGGTGTCACGGGTTGAAATATCGATGCGGTGGATGTGGGTTGCACAACAAAACAATACCCTTTCGGGTATAATCACTTCATTTCTATGCCGCCTGTGGTCCTGTTCGGGTATAAAGAATGTCATTGAATGCATATGCTATACCCGTTATGGTATATCTGTAATGAATAATAAGAAGCCAAAAGCCACATCGGGTATAGCCATGCCACTCAGCGTGCAGGTCAAGGGGATGCGGAAGGCTGCAGGACTGACGCAGGCGGCGATGGCGAAGCGAACCGGTGTGGGGGCAGGAGTCGCGGATCCGGGTAAGTCTCAATGAGGCTGCTATCGCGGATGGGTTCGAAGACTGGCCCAGTATGGCCAAGTACTTCGATGATCGTTATGGATTGCCCTTTGATGGGTACTCTATCGAGTGGCTATAAGCACAGGAGAAAAAATGAACGAAGAACAGCAACGATATAAGAAAGTAGGGCGTCGGTACGTCCTCGTCTCGTGGTATGACGCCACCGACACCTGGACCCCCGGATCCTACCTCGTCACAATTCAGAAGACGGCTTCCGGACGGAGTATCCATAGTGAGCGGATTCTCGCCACTCGTGATTTAGTCACTCCGGACTACCTCGCCCTAAAGGCGGCAGCGCAGAACTTGGAGAGCAAGCTAATAGACATTGTCTATGAGGCCAACAAGGCCAAGCCGGCTACCTCTACGTTGACGCCTACACAGGTGAAGGCGTGGCGTGCATTGGAGCAGTCGGGTATCAATGGATTGGTAGGACAATCAGCTACCACGGTAGCCCAGGAGATCCTGGTAGCCATTATGTCAGCCGCTAAGGGGAAATAACATGACCAACCAGCAGATAGTGACGAATTGCCTGAAGAAGATGTTTCGGGTCGTCGGACTGAGATATCCATGCCCGGAGTTCACTGACCAGGACGACTGGTGGACAAAGAAGACGTGGACTGCCAAGCAAGAGGCCAACTTCAAAAAGTGGATGAAGATCTACCTGATGAAGCATATGCATCTGTCAGCGAGGGCTGCCGACCGCGAGATTTCGTGGTTTAATCTCATGTGGGGCTGGAAGATCGGGGGCACCATATGATCCGAGCTATCACGATTGCCCTGCTTCTGGCGCTGGCGGCGCCATTTGCCATTATACTCATCATTTGGATTCTAACCTGATAAGGAAGAAAACGATGAAGACCAAAGAGGAAATCGAACAAGGACTTCACGGGTTCATTGGCACCGAGCAATACTGGCCAACGGTCCGCAGCGATGTGGTTATGACTGACGGGGTTCGCTGGCTCAGCGAGGCCGCAGATTGCCCCTGGCTCATTGAGGCGATCTGTGCCTACCAGCCGCAGGCAAGAAAGAATCGCGGTACCGCTCAGGGCCAGTTCTGGAAGTTCGTCAAGGATGGAAAGGATGGCGGAACGCTACAGTGCGGATCAGGATCCAGGCGAGCTAAACCCGTTGTCGAGAAGCAGTTCGTCAACGTGAACTTCCCGGTGGACAATATCCAGCTGTACTGTATGGACAATCACGACGGCCGCTGGGTGATCCTGCTGCCGGGGGAGTACTGATGAACGGCAAGGCAAAGATCGAGATAGCTGACCATTATATCGACCACCATTGGGTAAACCCGGACGATCCGCGTGAGCGTTGTCGCGTGGAACCAGATTGGTATCAGAGCAATGGTACCCCAATCGCCCGCGAGACCGGCTGCGACATGGAGTACCAACGAACCACCGTGACCCTTCAGGGGCTCAGAGACGCGTTCGAAACTCTTTCGGAGGTGCAGCGGCACTATGTCACAAGAAGCAAAGTATCCTGACCAGTACCTCCATGTACGGCAGAGCGCCTCGGGCCAGGAGTGGATCAGACCTTTACGAGCTACTTCCCGCCTGGATATCACCCACCAGGTTAAGCGGTGGATCAAGGATGAGTTCGACTCCGAATACCGGCTTGATGGCGACATCATGTCCAGGATCGAGGGCGACTTCTATGCTCAAATCATAACTGACGGCCGGCCGCCCAACTCGATCGTGGTCTGGGACTCGGGCGGCTTCTACCTACGGGGGAACTACAATGAGTAAGCCATGTCAACGCTGCAAGGGATCCGGGACTGAGGACTCCGTGGAGGACTATCTGCCCTGCCTTGAGTGCGAGGGTACCGGGACCCTGCGGGGTGAGCTTGACGCTACCGGCAGGCTGGTCCTGCTGGTCTCCGGGGGCGTCTTGACCGATGTGTTCTGCACCAGGGATCTCGAGAGGGTCCAGGTACAGTTGATTGATACCGACGACAAGGATGCAGATGGCTGGTCGGCGGATCAGATTGAAACATTTATGGTGAAGTGCACGAAAGGGCTCACGGTGATCTATTGAGCCGTGCCTACATGAATGGTAAGTGGTGTGTCCGGTGCGGGCGCAAAGATCCAACGCCGTTCATGCGCCAGATGGAGCCAACCCTATGGGACTACTGTCTGCAAGAAGCTAGCAGCCCTATCGGACTCGATTTGGGTTGTGGTAACGGGAGAACGTTATCGTGGTTAAACGAGTTATCCGATCGCCGCTGGCGCATCGCCGGACTCGACATGGCCCCCACGGGCTGTAAGAACTGCACTGAGAACTTTATGCTGGGCCGAGATCAGTTCCCTGTCCCGCACCTCAAGGTAAATCTGTTTCTGGCCAACTACAGCCTGATGTTCCTTAGTTTTCCCGAGATCCTCCAGGTCGTCCAGGAGATCGTCAGGACCGCAGACGAACGGGCCCTGCTGGTGATTGAGATGTATCCGGCAAAGGATAGCGAGACCAGGACTGACGGCGATATACTGATCCGCTTGAAGGCTATCCTGAACCGTATGCAGGTTGATGGCTGGGACCTAGTCTACACAGCTAAGAACAGAATGATTCTACAAGCGGGTCTTGCTGTATCCAACAAGGTCCACCAGGACCGCTTTCGCCGCACTATGCGGTTACTCAAGAAAGGGAACCAATGATCCAAAGCGATAAAGATAAATTCCTACCGGCTCTAAAAGGGATTCCAGCCTCGATCGTCGTGAGAGTAATCAGCCGACACCATCCAGGCTATAATTGGATAGGCTGCTCCAAGTCTACCATCCAGAAATTCCTGTTCGGCGGGATACTCTCTGGAGTGGCAGCTAAGCTACCCCCTTTGGCGAGGATCCAGAACGAGTGCCTACTGATCCAGGTGCTCAGGAATCAGGATACCGAGGTTTCAAATCCTGGCGCCAAACAGGCCCCCAGGACCCAACTGGGTTGCCAGGGCTGCGGTAAGCTCCGCAAGGTGGCAGTAGGGCTACTCGAGTGGATCGACGCCAGTAAGTCCGTAATGATGCCGGACCAGGAGCGGCTAATGCGCTGGGAGAGTATCGAGCGTGCTCGAAGATTCCTTAACCAAACTACTAAACCAATTGAGGCCAACGAGTTATGAAGTACTGGGAAGAGTATCAATCCAAGTGGGGTTTCGGCGACGGGGACAGCATGCCCCCAGATGCCTACGCAGTCCGGACAGTCTATTGTCGCGAGATCAATAAACTTGCTAAGAAGAAGGGCAGCAAGATCAGGCTACTGGCCTGGGACCGTGCCGGCATGCATAACTGCTACCTGATCGTGCCGGTGCCGCTCGAGCTGGTAGCCAGGATCCCGGCCGCAAAGCTCTGTACCGGGGAAGCTGAGGTGGCGTGGTCCGAGAAGGCCGAGCTAGATGGGCCCATGACGAAAGCTATCGAGGAGGCCTACGAGATGGATCTGGATGATTACATCGAAACTACCGTACGGATTAGAAAGAGGAAGTAGATGCATAATATTCACATCGTGGTCTGTCGGGCGCTTGGACCCGATGAGGCCCTAGAACAGGTTCGAGACAGCCTCGAGGGGTGAGGCGACGAGAATAACTGGGCAACCATCTGTGGCTCAATCCGCGAGGATAACGAAGTGTATTCAACCGAGTCCGGACGCTGGGTACCGGAGAAAGGCTGCAGCATCGAAGCGCTCGACGGGCAGCTGACCGGATGGATTAACCAGCAGGATCAGCGGTTCGGATTCTCGGAAGAACGAGCCAAGGAGATTCGGGAGTCTCTCCGAAAGATCTCTGAAGGGATCGCCGTCGCGGACTCCGGGATGCTCTACGCGATAGAGCGTTACATTGGGTATCTGCGCCAGTTGGCCAACAATAATCTGTTGGGCCGGTCCGTGTTCTTCATCTTCGCTGATCAGTTCTACGACTGGGAATTCAATGAGGCTGGAGTAACGCACCTTAATTCACTTACCGACCCGGACGCGGGTAAGCGTTACGCGGTCTTGATCGACATGCACAGCTAAAGGAGTTTAAGAATGGACAACAATGACTATTATATGGGGCACTTTACCCCGATCATGAACAAGAAGGTTATTGGGATCGTAGAAGATCCTGATAGCGGTGACAACCTGGATAAAATGCTGGGACTTCGGTTCGAAGATGGTACCATCGCGTGGATCCTCAGCGATGGCGAGGGTAACGGACCCGGCTGGCTCGATATCGTGGTCCCTAAGGTCAAAGTAAAGAAAGAGAAGGTGTAACATGGGTGCAGATCTATATCTAGAGTCGCTGAGCGATGCGGCACAGAAGAAGTGGAAGCCAGAATTTGATCGAGCCGTAGAGGCTCGCGAACAGTATGCAGCGCTTAATGGCGGGCTACTGGCTGTCCAGGACAGTCCATCTTATGATGCCCTCCAGGGGGAAGTCAGCCGCTGCTACGAGGGTATGTACAGCTCCGGGTATTTCCGAGATTCGTACAACGGTACTTCGGTGCTTGCAACCCTAGGGCTCAGCTGGTGGGCGGATGTGCTTCCGCTGCTGAACAAGAAAAGTTACATGCCCGTCGCAAAAGCCAAACAGTTCCTCAAGACGGTCAAAGGGTCCACCCAGGAACTGGACCGGAAGTCCTACGGGGACTGGAATGAACCCTGGCCGGATATTCAGAAGTACTTCATCGAGAAGCGGGCCCGCCTGGAGGCATTTATTGAGCAGGCCATTAAACTCAAAGAGCCAATCTTGATGAGCCTATGAAGAAACAAACACTGTATTTGGCTGGAAAAATGCGTAGGATGCCCTACTATAATTTTCCAGCCTTTGATCGGGCCGCCAAGGCCGCTCGCCTACTCGGCTTCGAGGTTATCAGTCCCGCGGAGATCGATCGTCAGATGGGATTCGACCCCATGACATTCGATCACCCCGGGGCCCGAACTGGCACGATCCCGTTGGAGTGTTTCCCGCGACACTCGACTCTTCGGCAGATCGTCCGTCGGGATCTCCACGCAGTAATGCGATCCCAGGGGGTCCTGGTCATCTCCGGTTGGAATAATTCTGTTGGGGCGACCGCCGAGGTTGCCCTGGCATTGTTTCTTCAGCTGCCCATCTACCGGCTGACCTCTGCAGGCAAGTTGAAACAAATTAGAGTGAGGATTAGCTGTGAGCAAGTATAACGTACACGCATTCACCGTCGTCAGGGTCAAGTACGAGGATATCGAGGCCGATACCCCCGAGGCTGCCCTCAAGCTAGTTGAGGATATGGCCTTTGAGGCCTTCCACGAGACGTTCAAGAACCAGAACCTGCGCCGGATGCCCGAGGGGGCCATCGATGTCGAGTTCGCCGAAGAGTTCTCCCACTGGCTTGTCGACGTCGTGGGCGACGAGGACTTCGAAAAATCTGAGTGGTACGATAAAGACCTCAAGCGGTTCGATGTCCTCAACCTGGGAGACCAGCAGGACAAATGCCTGAGTTGACTGACAAGCAGCGACCTGGCTAGCCGGATCGCGATAGATCGGTTTATCAGCAAGGATGTGCGAGATGCTGCAAAGAAGGTTAACTGCTGAAAATTTATCAGGCAGTGAGGTCCTGGAGGCTAGGCGTAATCTAGCCATCCAGGGACCCGGGTCGATTATACAAGCTGGTCCCCGGGCTGAGTTATCCTACTTTCCATTCGAGACTAGTCAGTATAGTCACCGGGCCCTATTGGGCTCGCTGCAGAATCCGGGGTGGATCCAGATTCGCGAGCAGACTCCCGCTGACCTTGTTCCGCTTAACCCCTATTGTTTAAGTAAATTCCGGAAAGGCCTTCAGGTGTGGGATGCAGCAGTCGGAATACCGAGTCCGGTAGGGCGACCCGCTAGAACACTAAAAATCGGGGAAGTACCCATCCTTAGGAACTGCAATCGATATTGGAACGCGAATTTAACCCGAGCGCTGGGTCGGGTAGGTGCGTTAGGTCCATCCGGCGCCTGGCTTCGTCCCTCTGACCCCTTCATCCTGGATCTTGTTACTCATCCGCAAGGATGGAAGATCAGGGAGGCCATCCATGCACTGGGTCATCTGACTGGCGATACACGTCCCCGGGAACATCGAAGCGACCTAGTGTATGCCGGCCGTACCGGATTCCGGGAGCAGCAGTTTCTGGCCCAGATCGCAGTCTGCCTGGCCTATGGGCTTCCATTTGATACCTGGATGCTCGAGGAGGGCCATAAAGGGGAGCCGGATATCTTCCAGTATGGATTAGAGGTTAAGTCGTCTAGCAACTTCCGTAATCCGGTTCTGTTGCTGCCGTGCTGTAGCCCTGAGGCCGCAAGGCCCGACGAGACCGTCGCGTTGGTGTCAGTGGGGATCTATATCGAACCGCATCCGGCCGCTCTTACTCAAGGGACAGACCGGTGGCAGGAGATCAATAGGTTCTGCTGTACCCCTACCGCCGCGGTTATTGCCGGATGGGAATGCATCGATGTGGTAACCCATCAGGCAATCTGTGCTGCCCGCCCTGGCACCGAGAACGAGCTGCTCTGTTACGGGATGGCCCCGCAAGACCTACAAGGCGCTGACACGCTTCCGGCCCTGCTGGCTCAGGCTATTCAGGCCCGTGGACTTCCCCGGGTAGATAACCAGCGATACTGGTATGTGGATGAGTGGCTAGAGAGTAAGGCTTTTGAGGCTCTGCTGGATCGTACACCCCCGGTGCCCTGTCTTGACTGCATGAGGTTCAACATGAGGGCCGAAGGGGCTCCTCGGCGTCCGTTTAGCGAACCACCCGAGAAGCCGCTGACCCGGCAGGAGCACCAGGAGGTATTGCTGGGCAAGAGGCAACTGTCCCCCGAGGACCAGGAATGGTTCGACTGGGAAATTCAGTTGACTAAAGCCAGAGACCTGATAGAATCTGCGGTTGTTTTCTATGAGACCACCCTGACGAAGAATCGCCGGCAAGTCAGACTTCGCCGAATGCGTCGAAGAGCAAACCATAAACGAAAACTGAAGGACCTGGAGGGAATCAGGAAGCTGGAGGGTGCAGTAAAGCGGGCACTCCAACAAGGCAGGCCTTCCCTGATAGCCGGGTTAAAACTGAAGCGACTTCAGCTCGTCCGCGAGCTCGGTCTGCAGGGAGTAGAAGAATGTTCGTCGTCGGAATTGACGTCGGGATCAGTGGGGGGCTCTGTGCACTCTCCGGGGCCAATTATCCAGAACGAATCCAGGCTACCGTGATGCCCATCATTGAGGGCACACCCAAGAAGGGTTCCCAGAAGGGCTCCAAATCGAAGATCGATATTGTCGGGGTCCTCAGGTGGATCCAGATGGCATCGGTCACCGCCGGGGTGCCGCAAAATACTTGCACTGTAATCCTGGAGATTCAGCACCCTATGGCCAAGCAAGGTGTGACGAGTATGTTCCACCTGGGCGAATCCTATGGGATGCTCGAGGCGCTTCCTCAGGTCATGGGTTGGAATCTAGTACAGGTTCAACCCAAACGCTGGAAAAATGAAATCCTGGCTGGTACCACTAAGGACAAGACTGCTGCAATCCAGTGGTGCCTTGGGCGGTATCCGCAGCTCGACCTCAACGTGGGGATCAGGAAGGTGATACATCATGATGGCATGGCCGATGCGGCCTGCATTGCTCAATACGGATGGCAAGAACTAACCAAGCAAGGAGGCCAAGATGGCCAAAAAGACAGCGAAGCGCCCAGCCAAGAAAACTCAGTGCACCTGTAAGGGTAAGCGGTGTAATCAAGACACCCCACCGACCCCGCCGACCCCGCCGACCCCGGCTGAGGTCGCGGCGCAGCTGATCCAACTTGACAAAGCCCGCCAGACACTCGACCTGAAAATTCTCGATATTGTTATGGGCTGCGTTGAGCGTGACTGTGGAC
>Ga0118677_10010999_pt2 | contig 13327 bp, 5 predicted proteins | sample AliMusrvi5mmetaG_FD_86154 | JGI IMG/M metagenome (GOLD analysis project Ga0118677, IMG submission 86154)
GGTATGACCGCTTGGTCGCCACCGGCAAGCTCGACCAGTACCGGGTGCGCGACGAGTGGGACCGCTGGAAGAAAATCGCCCGTCCGATTGGCTTTGGCTTCTTTGGCATCGGCCTGGTGTTGCTGGTACTCATCATCTACGCGATGGTCACGCGCCTGGTGCACTGACCCGCTACTGGGTGGCCGTCAGCCGCGCGAAGAGTTTTCCGGCAATTTCATTGCTGCGGGGGATCCGTACCTCGACGCGGTCGACGGACGCCCCGAATCCATCGTTGAGCACATTGATGGTCACGCCATTGATGCCGGCCTGGGCGGGGGTCCAAGTGGTGCCCAGAGCGCCATCGTATTGGATGCCCGGGTCCAGATAGAGCGCTGCGACATTGCGCCGGTAGACCACCCGCAAGGAGGTTGCATCCACGCTGATTAGGGGCAGCAGGTTCTGCGAATTGGAGCCGGGGTTGGCTGGGTTTGGCTCGCCGCCAATGACAAACTCAATGCCATTGACGATGCCATCGTGATCCGGATCCGCGCCAAACTCCGCGTCCGCACCTGTCAGGCCTTTGCCAAAGGCCCAGGCTTGATAGGGGCTCAAGACGGCTAGATCGACGTACTTGCCGCCGCCCGAGTAGGAAATTTGCAGGGAATACGATTGCCCGCCGTAGCTCGCAGCGATGATTGAGCCGCTGTTTGGCAGGTTGCGGAACGACCCGCTGTAATGCCCGCTGCCGCCCGCACTGACAATGCGATAGCTATCGCCAAACGCCGGGGCATAGCGCAGCGAGACCCGCAAATCCGTCAGATTGGATCCAAGATCGAGGGTTGCACCGTTGGCGAGGTTGATTTGATCGCTTGAGCCAGCGCCCGCCAGCTCGACGAGACAGGCTGGGCTGGAACCGCCGGCCACAAAACTCACCTCACCATAGAGTGTTAGTGTGCCCACGGAATTGCCGGGGCAAATGCTCGCCCCATCGGAAATCGTGAGATTGCCATACAATTCGCCGCTTCCTCCAAGATAGGCCGCGGGTCCGGCCATGCTGTGAGTGCCAGCTGCCAAAACAATGCCACTATTGGTGACGAGGGCGCCGGAATGGATCGAGCCGCCAAGCAGATACACAGTGCCGCCATCCGCGGTGAGAGTGCCGCTATTGACCATGGCGGCATAGATGTAATTGGTGCCCCCCAACTGGTTGAAATTGCCGGCATTGTTGATGACGCCGCCACCATAGCTATTGGAGAATACGTTGCTGTTGGTCAAATTCCAGGTGCCGTTGTTTTGGATGGTGCCGCCGCCCGCGCCCGCGTCGGTGTCCAGGTCGAAGTTGCCCTGATAGTTCTGGCTGAAGCTGCCGTCGTTTTGAATCGTGCCGCCCGCCATGCCGAGGCTGGTGTAATTCTCCTTGGTCGACGCGCCGGTGAAGCGCAGCACAGGGGTCCCCTGGATGGTGCCGGAGGAGAAATACCCGTGATCCGCCGAAAGCATGGCCGAGCCGCCCAGGGTGCCGCCGGCCACTCCGAAGCCGCCGCTGGCGCTGCCGCTGGTGGTGCCCACATTGTGATTGATATTGACCAGCCCCGCGGACACATAACTGAAGCTGCCGCCCATCAGGCTGCCCCCATTAAGGTTATGTGTTCCACCATTGAAATAGATGCTGCCGCCATCGGCGTTGAGCGTCCCGCCGTCGGCTTGCGATCCGCCACCGAGTAGATAGACAGCGCCTGCGTTGGCGTTGATGACGCCGTTCGCCTGATTGTTGAACGCGGCGTAAATATAGTTGTAACCACCCAACTGGTTGAAATTGCCGGTATTGTTGATGACGCCGCCTCCATTACTGTTGGAGAAGGTGTTGGACGATGTCAGATTCCAAGCGCCATTGTTCTGGATGGTGCCGCCGCCCGCTCCCGGGTCGGTATCCAGATCGAAGTTGCCTTGATAGTTCTGGCTGAAGCTGCCGTCGTTTTGGATGGTGCCCCCCGTCATGCCGAGGGTGGTGTAATTTTCCTTGCTCGACGCTCCGGTGAAGCGCAGCACGACCGAGTCCGCGATGGTGCCGCTCGAGAAATACCCGTGATCCGCCGAGACGATTGCCGAGCCCCTGAGCGTGCCGCCGGCGACGCCGAAGCCGCCAGTCGCCGGTCCGCTGCTCGCGCCGACATTGGCAGCGATAACGACCGTTCCCGCGGAGTCGTAGGAGAAGTCGGTCCCCGCAAAGGCGCCTCCATTCAAGACATGTGTTCCGCCATTGAAATAGATGCTGCCGCCATTGGCATTGAGCGTGCTGCCCGCCGCCTGGGAACCACCACCCTGCATGTAGATGTAACCTGCGGTGGAGTTGAGCGTGCCGCCTGACTGATTGTTGAATGCCGCGTTGACAACATTGCCACCGCCAGCCTGGTTGAAGTTGCCGGCATTGTTGATGACGCCCTCCCCATTGCTGTTATAATAGACGCTGCTGCTGGTTAGATTCCAGGCGCCATAGTTCTGGATCGTGCCGCCACCCGCGTCATTGTCCGCGTCGAGGTCATAGTTGGCCTGATAGGACTGGCTGTAGCTGCCGTCATTTTGGATGGTGCCGCCGGACATGTAGAGCATGGAATAATTTGCTTTGCTCGATGCCCCGGTGAAGCGCAGCCGCACGGAATCCATCATCGTGCCGCTGGCCAAATAGCCATGATCCGCCGAGAGGCTTGCAGTACCCCTCAGAGTGCCGCCGGCGATGCTGAAGCCGCCCGTCGCCTGGCCAGTGCTTGTGCCGACATTGCCAGCGATCACGACCGTGCCGGCGGAATCATAGGTGAAATCGCCACCTGCAAACGCACCCCCATTCAGGACATGGGTCCCGCCGTTGAAATAGATGCTGCCGCCATTGGCATTGAGCGTGGCCCCAATCGCCTGGGACCCGCCACCCTGCAACTCGATGTAACCTGCTGTGGCGTTGAGCGAGCCACCAGCCTGATTGTTAAATGCCGCGTTGATGAAATTGCCACCGCCGGCCTGGTTGAAGTTGCCGGCATTGTTGATGACGCCCTCCCCATAGGTGTTATAGAAGATGCTGCTGTTGGCAAGATTCCAATCACCGTTGTTTTGGATCGTGCCACCACCCGCGTCGCCGTCGACATCCATGTCATAGTTGGCCTGATACGACTGATTGAACACGCCGTCGTTGCGGATGGTTCCGCCCGCCATGTTCAGCGTGGTGTAATTCGGTTTGCTGGAAACCCCGGTGAAGCGCAGCACCGCGGTTCCCGTCATGGTTCCGGTGGACAAATATCCATGGTCCACCGACAGCATGGAGCTTCCGCCAAAGGAGCCACCCGCAATGCCGAAGCCGCCTGTCGCCGGCCCGCTGGTCGATCCGGTGTCCCCGGTGACAAGTGCCTGCCCCGCTGAGAGGATCACAAAGTCAGCTCCGGTGAGCGCGCCGCCATTGAACTCGTAATTGCCACCATTCAGATAGATGCTGCCACCATCAGCTTCCAAGTCGCCGCCTGAAGTGCCGGATGAACCGCCCTGGTTGATGTAGAGAGAACCGGAGTTGGAGCGGATCGTGCCGGTGTTGTGAATCGGCAGAGTGATCGCATAGCCGCCGCTGCCCGCGTCGCGGATCAAGGTGCCGGAGTTATAGATGGCATTGCCGCTGCCACCATTATCGACGAAGCCAAAATTCCCCTGCAACCTGGCGGTTCCGGCGTTGCGGAACGTGCCGCCATCCTGGAGCATGCTGTAGCCGCTGCCGCCGATGATCGCCTCGCTACCAAGGGCGTTTTCCAGCGTCGTGCCGACAATCGAGACATTGCCAGCCGCTGGTGTGATCGCCAGCCCGCCCTTGACGGTAAAGGTGCCACCGCCGTCCAGTGAGCCACCATTCCAGTTGAATGCGGCGTCGGACGTCAGCGAGCCGGTCACATGGAGCACGCCGTTGCTGAAATTGACGGCGCCGCTGCCGATGATGACGTTGTTGTCACCAAAGGTATAACTGGTGCCAATATTCAAAGCCGTGCCGGCCTGAGTGGTAATGGTCGAATCGTGGGCGGTGCCGCCGCCATTAAGCGATAGCGCGCCGGTATTCAGGTTGAGAGTGCCACTGTGGTTGAACGGGACGTTGATGTAGAATGTGTCTGTCTGATAGTCACGGTTCAGAGTTCCTGAATTATCGAAGTGCACGGCGCTCGCGTCGCCCGCGCTAATTGCGTTATTATTGAGCAGGGAGAATGTCCCCTCGTTGTTCAAGACTGCGCCGTTGCTCAGCACCAGCAAACCCGCGCCTTCGATGGAGGAAATACCCGTTGCCGAGGTTTGCAGCGTGGCTCCGTCAAGGGGCAGCGCCGCGCCGGTGATCTGCAAGAGGCCCGTGTTTTGCAGGGTGCCGCCGCCGCTAAGCGTGCCACCACTCCAATGAAACTCGCCCGCTGATGAAAACACCTGATCCGCGGCTATGCTCAGCGTGCCGCCTGACAAGTTGACAATCGCCGCCGACGCCATCGAATCCGTCACGCTCTGGATGCCGCTCTGGAATGTCACCCGGCCGCTGCCGGTGAATGCGCTGTCACCGGCATAGCTGGTGTCGCCTGAAATCACCAGGTCGAGATTCGCCGCAACCTGATAGGTTCCGCTGCTGCTGCCGCCGCCGCTCAACGTGAGCGTACCGCTTTGCACATCGACCGTGCCGGTGTTGTGGAATGGCACCGCAACGGTGAAAATCCCGCTGCCGGTATCGCGCACCCAAGTGCCGGAATTGTTAACGGACCAGCCCGAGCCGCTGCCCGGGCCGACGCTTGAGTCGTTGCTGGCGTGATAGGTGCCTGCATTGTTCAGCGTGGCGCTGCCATTGAGCACGAGACGTCCGGTACCGGTTTGCGACGCCGCCTGGCCGCCTGCCAGGTTGAGCGTGGAATCGGCTAGTACGACGTTGTTGGTGAGGTCCAGGCCGCCCTTGGCATTGACCGTGCCACCGCCGGAGATTGTGCCGCCGGCCCAGTGGAAAAATCCGTTGGAGTCCAGTGTTACGGCTGGTGCCACGCTGATTTCCCCGGCGGTCAGCGAGATGACACTGTCGGTAACGGTCGATTGGACAAAGGAATGGCTGCCGCCGCCGAGCGTCACATTGCCACCCCCGGTGAAGACCGTGGTCGAATCGAACGAAGCACCGGCCACGAAGCTCAAGGTTGCGTTCGCGCTGGTATGAAAGGTGCCGCCGGGAGCGGACACCGCTTTGGTGAATGCCAAGGTGCCGGTCTCGATGTTGACGATATGGGTGTTTTCAAAGGGCACATCGACTTGATAGGTTGCCAGTCCGGTATTGCGGATGAAGCTGCCGGAATTGCGCACGATGTTGGCCACCGCCCCATCGCCGGAAATGCCGCTGTCGGACTGTGCCAAAAACGAGCCGGCATTGTTGAATGCGCCGCCGTTTTGCAGCACCAGCACAAGTGGGCCGCTATTGTGGGTTGCGATTTGCAGGGCGCCGTTGGCAAGCGTGGCACCATTCACATAACCTCCGTTCAAAGTGATTCCGCCATTGGCTAGAAAGGTTCCGCCACCGGTGATGTAACCTGCGGACGTCGCCGAACCGAAGATCAGTGGCCCGGTCGAGGTGACGGTTTGCGCGGTTTGCACCGTCAACGCGCCACCGGAGAGGGCGATGGTGCAAGTTGCATTGAGCGGGCCGGTGATGGTATTGGTGCCTGCCAGAAACTCTGCCGTGCCGGCACCGGTGAAGCTACAGATGCCACTAAAGGCGTAGTCGCCGGTAAACTGCAGCAACCCACCACTGGCATCGAAGGACCCGCCGGTGGCCGCGCCGCCGGTGATCAGCAGGGTGCCGCTTTGCGCCGATACCGTACCGGAATTGTTGAGCGGCGCGGCAAGCGTATAGATACCGCCGCCGGTGTTGCGGATGAATGTGCCCGTGTTGTGCACCCCGTTGCCCGCGCCCGCTCCCACTCTGATGCCATGATCTCCCTGCGCCTGAAAGCTCCCGGAAATGTCGAGGACTGCTCCGTTTGTTAGGATAATGTCGGAGCCGGAGGCGTGAGTGTGGGCATTGCCGGCAGCGAGGCTCAAGGTGGCCCCATCAACCGTTAGTTGGCCGATGCTGCTGCCGCCGCCGGCATGCAAGGTGCCACCGCCGGTGATGGTGGCAAGCAAGACATTGCATGGCCCGGTCGCCGTGAAGGTGGCGCCCGGGGCGATGCTCAGCATTGAATTGCCGAGCAGTAGCGGAGTGCCGGCGGTCATATCGGCCGCAATCGTATGGGTGGCCAATGGCTGGGCCGCCGTCTCGCTGCCCAGGACCAACAGGCCCGCGCCGGACGTCGAGTTGCCGCCGTCGAAGGTGTAATTGCCGCTAAACTGGATTTTCGCCGGGGCGGCGACTTGGAACACTCCATCGGTGGAGGTACCGCCACCGGAGAGTTTGAGGGTGCCGGTGTTGACATTGACGGCTCCGGTGTTGTTAAACCGGGGGGCGATGGTATAGTCGCCGGTGCCGGAGTCGCGGGTGAAGGTGCCGGCATTCACGAAGGTATTGCCGGAGCCACTGCCGTTGTTGAAGCCCGTCGCATCTCTTGCTAGAAAGGTCCCGTGGTTGAGGAACACCCCGCCGTTGCTCAGAGTGTATGAGTAGCCGGTGAAGAGGCCGCGATGGGTCGCGGTGGAGGTGGCGGAATTCTCCAGCATGCTGCCGTTGATAGTTCCTCCGCTGAGACCCAGACTACCATTGGCAAGCAGCGTGCCGCCGCCGTCGAGGCTGCCGGCTGCATTCAACATGCCGTTGCTAGTAAGAATGACTCCTGGAGCCAGGGTTAGGGAACTGCTAAAGTCAAGAGTGCTGGCGCTGCTCAGCGACGCGTCAACCGTCTGGGTGCCGCCGTCAAATTCAAAATTTCCGGTGCCCGTGAAAGCCGTCCCCGCATGGAACGCATAGTCCCCGTCAGACCAGTGCAATAGGGCACCCGCGGCAACATGAAAGGTGCCCGTCGATGAGCCGCCGGCAAACAAGGCGGTGTCGCCGCTGGTGGCGTTCACGGTGCCCGAGTTGTCAAAGCCGACGCGGATGCCGGCCGTGTTGAACACGTCGGCATTGCTGGTGAAAACCCCGCTGTTAGAAAATGCGTTTCCGCTGGTGTCATGGTCGGGAACCAAACCTGCGTTGGCCCCTTGCAGGGTGAAATTCCCCGCATTCTGGAACATCGCGTCGCCACCGAACGACAGGTTCGCGCCGCTGGCCATCACCACACTGCTGGTCGGGGTATTGGTGAGGGTCAACCCGTAGAACCTCGACCCATGGGCGATGCTCGCTCCGCCGTTGAGGGTGACATAGCCGTGGGTGCCGCCGAAGAAACTCGATTCGCGCCCCAGTGTGCCGCCGGACCAGGCCAGCGCGCCGTTGAGGGTGAGGGTATGACCGTCGTAGAGGGTGAGCTGTGCGGTCGATGCCAGGGTGATGTTGTTAGGCGCGGCGAGCGACAGATGCAGGTGCTGCTCGCCATTTTGCACCAGCCATTGGCCGCTGCCGCTGAAGGAACTGCCCGCGTTGAAGATCGAGGAGTTGCTGGTCTTCAACGTTGCGCCGGCGCCGATTTGGATGGCCCCGCTGTTGGTGATGCCGTGCAGCAACTCCAGCGTGCCGCTATTCACGTTGAGTGTCCCGGAGTTGCCAAACTGCGTGACACCCACCGTGAAGGTTCCGCCCGCGCTATCCCGCGTGAAAGTGCCGTCATTGACCCACTCCGATTGATAGGGGCCGGCCTCGTTGATGGTCGCGTTATTGCGCGCATAGAACGTGCCATGGTTGGTCAGTTTGGCCTGATTTTCCAACGCCAGCGTGCCGGCGCCGGTGATCGACGCGCTCTGGCCGGCGGCCAGGGTCAGTCCCGTACTCGAACCATCCAGCCGCGCGCTGCCGGTGATGGCCAGGCCGCCATTGCACACCAAATCCCCGTCCTGCACCACGCCGGCGCTCCAGCTCATCGCGCCGGTCACCGTCACGGCCGAGGGGCCATAAACGAGTCCGCCGGTCAGATTGAGCGCCGCGAGGGTGATTGGCACGTTGCGATAGACATTGCCGCTGGCAATGGTCACCGCGTAGGTGTCGCCCGCGGTGGGCTGGCCGTTGAGCGGATAGGTCGGATTGCTGCTCCACTGGGTCGCATCCGTCCAGGAGCCGCTGCCGCCATTCCACGTGGCGGAAACTTGCGCCGCGGCGGGCTGCAGCGGCGCGGCGAGGCAAATCGCCCAAGTCCACGCAGGCAGAACATTAGTTGTCCCGCTCATGGCAAGGCGCAACCGTGAAAGATACCGTAAGATCGTGGGCTGTGGTTTCATGGTGCTCGGTCGTTTCGTTAGCCCCGGCATGAGGCCTCGTATGAACGAGCACAGAACTAGCAGACAGGTCCCGGCCGATCCAAGAAAAAATGAGAATTATTTGCCTGAGGACGCGGGGCCGCCTGATTGCGGTGGTGCGTGACCGGGTCGATGCGGGCGGGAGGCGCAGCCAGCGCGGTGCGCACCGGCTGGCGCCAGCATTGCTGCGGAAGGAGCCGCGTCAGGGAGCGGGCGCGGTTGGGCTAGCTGCGCGGTGGGCTGGGAGGCTGGCGGCGACGCGGCCATTGGCTTGTTGTTTGAAGCCGCGGAGCAGGCGCACCTCGCGTTGGGTGATGGGATAGGGACCGGTGAATTCGATCTGACGGGTGGACGGAGCCTTGGCGCGGCAGGCAAAGGCGCGTTTCGCATCGAGGTAGTAGAGGATGAGGAAATGGCGGTCGTGGGTGGTGGTTTCCGCGAGGAAATCAGGCATTCCGTGTGCCTGGAGAAACACCCCGAGATCCGGATAGACTCCGGACTGGCTCTGCAGCCGCCGTTGTCCCAGCGATGGGGGCTCCTGGCGCACCAACATGATTTGGTCATGCGCGGCCGCCTCGGTCCAGCCGCTGGCCCACGCATCGGACACCGGTTGGCAAGCGGCGAGCAGCACCAGCGCCAATCCTAACAAGCTTATGGGGGGCCAGACCCGCTTCAGCATTTCAAGTTTCATCGTTCAATGGGGGTCGGCCCGCGGCTCCCGCCGGGGCGCTTGTTGGATCGTCGTCTCGACGGTATCACTCGGCAGTCGCTTTGACACGACTATTTTGCGCCCGGTCGCGTTTGATCAAGTCATCGATCATGCGCGTGTTAGGACGGCTCCCTTCCGAGTCGACAAAAAACGCGGTATCCATCGGCACGAGAAACTCCACCGCCGAATTGATCCCCACCAAATCGCCATGGGCATCGACCACCGGCCCGCCGCTGTCGCCGGGTTGCAGGGGGATATCGATTTCAAACTTGCGCGCGCCGGTGAAGGCATGTTCTGGGGACAAGGCGGTGGCGAGCTTGCCGCTGCCCGGCTTGAAGCCGGTAGCGATGCCGCCGTGAATGATGCGGGTGCCGACCGGCAACCACCGCTGGGGCGGCGTCCACCGGTAAAAATACGGCGTCTGGAGCGGGGCCTGCAACAAGGCCAAATCAGCGCTCGCCGAACGCCACACGACGCGGGCCTTGGCGGTGATGAGGCGGCCATCGGAATGATAGATGACAAACGCATGGCGCCCCCCCTTGACGCGCTCGAGCACATGGTCGGCGGTTAGAAAATACCCGTCGGGGGCGAGCGGCGCGGCCGAGCCCCCATCCACATCTTCGTGCTCATACATTTTGGGAAAATGCCCGTCGGTCCAATTCTGGATGCTTTCGCGTCGCGTCACCACCACCGCGCTGATCCGCTCGGCCACCTTCTGGCGGGTGCCCGGCCCCGGCAAATCGCGCTGCGGCTGCGGCGGCATGCAGCCCTGTGCCAACAAGCCTGCCAGCAAAACCCAGCCATATATCCGCGCGCGTTTCATCCACCACAAGTAAACCACACTCTACCCGTCGCGTCACATCCGATTTGGCGATTCTTCCAACAATTTTGCCACCACCTTGCGGAATGGCGAGGGCATCGGCAAGCGCGCCACGGCCGCCACCGCCAGCCAGGCCTCGCCCTGTACCAGCGCGAGGCCGTGGCCGGCACCGGCATGCACCCGCAAGCGCACCCGGTAGCGGGTGATTGAGTAGCGCTGCTCGGCGACCACTGGCAGATGGGCGATATCCGCCGCTGCGCGGGTCGGCAACTTCCACAGCCCGGTGCGCCGTCGTCCGTCTTCGCAATGCAATAGCAGCTGGCCGGAGGCGTCGCGCAGCCACAGGGCATGTTCGTCCACTGCGGTGATGAGGGGTTTCTGGCGTTTGAGCGGCAGCAGTTGCGGGTTCTGTGCCCGGCACCAGCGCGCTACCGGGCACAGGCTGCAAGCCGGCACGCCCGGACGGCACAGCGTCTGTCCGAGCTCCATCAAGGCCGAATTGTAAATCCGCGGATGTTGCTTGTCCTCCAGCGCCTCCGCCCATTCCGCCAGCTGGCGCTGACCCACGGTGGTGTCCACCGCCGCGCTGAAATTCATGAGCCGCGCCACCACCCGCACCACGTTGCCATCCACCACCGCCCCCGGCAAATCGAAGGCAAACGCCCGCAACGCCCGCGCCGTGTAGGGCCCGATGCCCGGCAGCGCCAACAACTCGCCCAATTCGCGTGGAAATTCACCGCCGTGGCTGGCGATGACCGCCCGCGCGGTTGCCCGCAACATGCGCGCCCGGCGGTAATAGCCCAGGCCTTCCCAGGCCTTGAGCAAGCTCTCATCGTCCGCCGCGGCCAGGGCCGCAACATCGGGAAACGTGGTCAGAAAGCGCGTGTAGTATGCTTTGCCTAGCACGGTTGCAACCTGTGTCTGTTGCAACATCACCTCCGACACCAGGACCGCATAGGCATCCCGCGTCAGCCGCCAGGGATAATCCTTCCCATGCCGCCCAAACCACTTCACCAACGCGTTGCGGAACGCCTTCCGATGCTCAAGCACGGCCGCCACCTTCGGCGCTCGCAGCGCGAAAGCAAGCGCGATCCGCGTGCGGGGTCAGTCCCGCTTTTCGAGCATCGGTCGGCGGAACGCGAAGCGGATGCTTGAAAAGCGGGACTGACCCCGAGGGCGGCTCATGCCTTGGCCAATTGGAACACGGTGATCTCGGGGCGCACATTGAAGCGCACTTGCATCAAGTGGCCCACGCCGCGATTGATATATAAGCTGCGGGAACCGGCAAGCGCGTATTCGCCGGCCACATAGCGGCGGTTTTTCACTGGCAGCAATGGCGGCGGCAGAAACGGTGGCTTGCACTGTCCGCCATGGGTGTGTCCTGCCAGGATCCAGCCCTCATAACCCTGCCAGCCCTCGCAATCCACGGTGTCCGGATTGTGGCTCAGGACAATCGAAGCACGTTGCCGGTCGAGTTTCTGAAAGGTCAGTTGCGGCTGGAAGCGACCCGCCCACAGATCGTCCATGCCGAGGATTTGCAGGCCGGCCACCTCGTGGATCTCGTTGCGCAAGACGGCGATTCCGGCTTGTGCCGCAGCGCCCACCACATGGGCGGCCACCGTTTGCTCCATGCAATCCACCCCGTAGTCATGATTGCCGAGGATCCCGCAAGTGCCCAGCGTGCCGCGCGGGAGATAGGGGAACATCCGCTGGATATGCGCTTCATACTGGTGATAGCGCGATATGAAGTCGCCGGTATAGACCACGATGTCGGGCGCGAGTTCGCGCACTCGTCGAAAGCAGTCCAAGAGATAATGGTCATCCACCTGGGGGCCGATATGCAGGTCAGAGATATGCACTAACTTCTTTCCGACCAGGTGCTCGGGCAACTGGCGGATCGCCAGGCCACGCTCGACGAGTTCCAGCCAATGCGGCGCGATTTGCCATGTGTAGGCCCCGACCCCAGACGCAGCCAAGCCACCGCCGAGAAGCGTGCGAAGCATCCGCCGCCGGGTGAAGGGTCGCCCGTTCATACCGCGCTGTGTCGCTTGCCGGCATCCTCCTCGAGCCACTTCCACAACCCCTCCAAAGCGGTTTTGACTTGGGCCTTGGCGGAATCCAAGTCCGCGCCCGGGGCGGCCTTGCCGAACAGATAGTACTTGATTTTCGGTTCGGTGCCGGAGGGCCGCACCGCGAAGGAGCGGCCGTCCTGCAATTCGACAAACAGCATTTTTTCCTTGGGCAACGGATCGCCTTCCTGATCGAACAGGTCCTGCTTGGCGAAATCGCGCAAGCGCACCACCGCCGCGCCGTCCACCTCGGTGGGCGGGTTGTGGGCATAGGAATTGGCCAGCGCCTGGATGCGCACCGCGCCATCCGCGCCCTCCATCACCACCGACTTGCCCAGTTCGAGATGATAGCCATAGGCCGTGAAAATGTCATCCAGCAGGTCGGGCAGGGATTTGCCGACGGACTTGGCATAGGCCGCCACTTCCGCGAACATCAGTGCCGCGCCATTCGCATCCTTGTCGCGCACCGCATCCGAGCCCAAATATCCATAACTCTCTTCCCCGCCAAACACAAAGAACCGCGAGTACTCCAGCCGCAACGCCCGCGTCGCCTCCTGGCTCAGCGAGCGATAGTCGCCCTTCTTGTCCGCCGGGATGGCATCCTCGTATTTGCGCAGCTTGCGGGCAATGTATTTGAATCCGGTTAGAGTGTCCACCAGCCCCACGCCGAAGCCCTCGGCAATGGCACACTGCAATTCGGTGGTCACAAATGTCTTGACCACCACCGCGCGGCTGCGAGTCGAATCGGTGAGCCAACCCAGCTCGAAGCAGGTCTTCAGCCGGTACCATGCCATCAGCGAACCGATCTGATTGCCGGTTAGCAACACCATGCGTCCCGTCGCATCGCGCGCCGCCACGCCCATGCGGTCGGCGTCCGGATCGGTGCCAATGACCATCTCCGCGCCGGACGCCTCGGCCAGATCGATGGCCATCTGCAACGCCGGCGCATTCTCCGGGTTGGGCGATTCCACCGTCGGAAAGCGCCCGTCCAACACGTCTTGGGCCGCCACCGTTTGCACCTCGAAACCGAATTCGCGCAACATCGGCACAATGATATGTCCGCCCGTGCCGTGCAGGTTGGTATAGACCATCTTGGGCTTCACCTCGTCCAACAGGGCTGGCCGCAGCAGCAGCGTTTTGAGCAGGGCCACATACTGCTGGTCCATCTCCGCGCCTAACATGGTGACGGTTCCGCGCGCGGCCACCGGCACCGGCTCGTAACTCTCACTGGTGATCGCGTTGACCTCCGCGACGATCGCCGAGGCGTGCGGCTCGACAATTTGCGCGCCGTCGTCGAAATACGCCTTGAAGCCGTTGTCGTGGGGCGGATTGTGGCTGGCTGTTAGAACCGCCCCCGCGTCCGCTCGCAACTGGCGCACGGCGAAGGAC
>Ga0118677_10011399_pt1 | contig 13326 bp, 10 predicted proteins | sample AliMusrvi5mmetaG_FD_86154 | JGI IMG/M metagenome (GOLD analysis project Ga0118677, IMG submission 86154)
ATATAATTTAGTTAGTTGATCTGGATTCAATATTGTTACCTACTGAAAGTGCTAATGGCTATGGATGATCAGGAAAATCAAATAAACCGATAAATTCAAAACTAAACGAGAACGTAAAAACATTTTACACATTTAAAATATTCCTGAAAAATGAATTGATATTGAATTCCAGCAATATTATTACTATTAATATTCTGCAAATTTAGTAACATATTTTGATAAAGTAAAAAAAAAGTGTAAAATAATTAAATATTTTACACTTTAAATTCGTTTTCAATTGTGATTTTAGACTATAGCCATAAATATTAGCCGGTTACCTTATTTTATTATTTCCAGAAATACATTTTCAAGGCTGGTTTCCTGTTTGTTTAAAGTTAGAATCGTATATCCATTGGTGATTGCGAATCGGAAAATTAGCGCGCGAAGGTTTTCGTGGTCGCCCCTGAGAATGAAGGTTCTTCCAGGACCGGCTTCAACCCGGTTGACCCCATTAATTTCGAGCAATTTATCGACAGCGACAGCCTCTTCAAATTCAACCAGTATCGTTTGTGAGCCGGTTGCCGACATTTTCTTAATATTTGCAGGAGAATCTGTGGCCAAAATCTTACCCCGGCTGATAATTATTATTCTGTCACACAAAGCTTCAACCTCCTGCATAATGTGTGTGGAGATCATCACTGTCTTGTTGAAACTTATATTACGGATTAAATGACGTATTTCGACCAGCTGGGACGGATCAAGCCCCGATGTTGGTTCGTCAAGGATCAGTACTGACGGATCGTGAATCAAAGCCTGGGCTAATCCTAAGCGCTGCCGGTAACCTTTGGAAAGAGATCCTATTTTTTTGTGTTTTTCAGCCTCAAGACCGGTTAGTCCAATAATCTCTTTTATACGCGATTGTGCCGCTTTCAGATGGTAAAGGCCTGCCGCATAGCTGAGATATTCTCCTACATAAAGATCGGTATAGAGTGGATTATTTTCCGGCAAATACCCAATCTGCCGCCTGATTTCCAGACTATTTTCACCCGTTAGCAGACCATTCACCCGCACTGTACCTGAATCAGGGTAGAGAAAGCCGGTAATTATTTTCATGATTGTTGATTTACCCGCACCGTTAGGCCCCAGGATTCCAACTATTTCGCCCGAATTTACGGTAAAGGAGACATTATCAAGGGCACGCTGATTGCCGTATATTTTTGTAACAGATTCTATTTGTACCGACATAAAGGTTAATTTTCAACAAATCTAATTCAAAAAAGTTACTCACTCGCCCTTTTATTATTTTACCTCATCACAAATATCGGAAATAAAGAATAAATTTGCGGGAGCTATCGGACTTAACAGACAAGCGAAATGAAGAATCAGAATTTTAATTACATCGATTCCCTTTTAAGATTCAAAAGGCAGGACACTGCCATTGTTAAAATCGGGATGGTTACCCTGGGTGGAATGTATCCTATCCGGCTGCAATCGATGACTGATACAGACACAAAAGACACCGATAGTACAGTAAGCCAGGTAATCCGGATTTTGGATGCCGGAGCCGATTTTGTCAGAGTTACCGTTCAGGGGGTCAGGGAGGCCGAAAATCTGAAGAATATCAGAGCTGAACTTGACCGCAGAGGTTACCTCAATCCTTTGGTTGCAGATGTTCATTTTAATCCGGCCGCCGCTAATATTGCAATTAAATATGTACGAAAAGTTAGAATTAATCCCGGGAACTTCTACGATAAAAGGGCAAAGTTTGAGCACCTTCTTTATACCAATGAAGAATACCTTGAGGAACTTTCCAAAATAGAAGAGCGGTTTATTCCATTTATCACGGAGTGTAAATCGCGTGGTACAGCCTTGCGAATCGGAGCCAACCAGGGTTCATTATCTGATCGGATTATGAGTCGTTACGGCGATACTCCTGCAGGGATTGTGGAGTCGGTCATGGAGTTTTTGCGAATTTGCAAAAGAGAGGATTATCACAACCTCGTAATCTCTATTAAATCGAGCAATACAAGGATGATGGTTTATACTGTCAGGCTGATGAATTACAGGATGCGGCTTGAGGATATGAATTATCCATTTCACATCGGGGTAACTGAGGCCGGAGCAGGTGAAGATGGTCGAATCAAATCGGCTGTCGGATCAGGCGCCCTTCTTGCCGATGGGATCGGTGACACCATTCGCATTTCCCTTACGGAAGACCCGGCTGCAGAAATCCCTTTTGCACGTAAACTGGTGGATGTATTTGTGGGGAGAGAGAATCATGCCTCTATAAAGGCTCCACTTGTGGCACAAACCAATCCTTTTGAATACGAACGTCGTTCCAGCAGGCCGGTGAATGATATCGGCGGAAAAAAACCTGCAGTTGTTATTGGAAGCCTAAACAATTATACCAGGGAAGAGGTAAGAACGCTGAATTCAGGTATTGAACCCGAATACTTTTATGACGGAAAGCGAATCCTTGACCGTGGAAACAAATCGTATCAGATCCTTTCATGTGAAGATTACCTGTTTAACGACAACTACACCGGGCAGATGCGTTTTGTAAGGATTAATAAAAGGGAGTATGACGTTTTTAAGGAGGAGAATCCCGAGATTATTGAAAAGCTCAAAAGAGAGCGGAAGGTAATCCTCATTATGGAGAGTGATAACCTGAATTGTTATGCGGAGATGAGGGCTTTTTTCATGGAGTTGGATGCCCATATTTGTAAATGTCCTGTTATTTTACACCGTACCTATAAAATAAATAATTATGAGGATTTGCTTATTAGGGCGTCAACAGATCTTGGCGGGCTCTTTATCGACGGTTATGGCGACGGCATACTCCTTACAAATGAAGGGAATACAGGTTATAATGAACTGAAAAATCTTGCATTTGGCGTTCTCCAGGCAAGCCGGATGCGAGTGACCAAGACAGAGTTTATCTCCTGTCCCGGTTGTGGGCGAACCCTCTTTGATCTGAGGGATACACTGGCAGAGATTAAACGGAACTTTGACCATCTAAAGAATCTGAAGATTGGAATTATGGGATGTGTAGTTAATGGTCCCGGCGAAATGGGGGATGTCGATTATGGCTTTGTAGGTTCAGGAAAAGGGAAGATCAACCTCTATAAAGGTCAAAAGCTGATCAAACGCCATGTGGACAGTGAAAATGCGGTTGACGAGCTAAAAAAGCTCATGATGGAATATGGCGAATGGAAAAACCCAATTTAGAAGAAATCAGTTTCACTATCGTGCTTTTCGTCTTTCATAACTTTTGAACAATCAAGATCCATGTGAAATCCCTCAGGCGCTTCAAAACGGGTACTCTGAGAATAGCCTAGGGTACGATCGCGGTAAAGTTTATTCATAAAATAACCATATACGGGTAGCGCCATGTTGGCTCCCTGTCCCATCGTCAATCCTTCGAAATGGATTGCACGTAAATCTCCCCCGGTCCAGACTCCGGTAACCAGTTCAGGGGTGATTCCCATAAACCATCCGTCGGACTGGTTCTGGGTTGTCCCAGTTTTTCCTGCGATATCAGCTGTAAGATTTCCATAAATCAATCCTTCGCGTCTTAATCGCTGGCTTGTCCCTTCATTCACAACACCTTCCAAAAGATTGAGCATTAAAAAGGCTGTCTTCGGATCGATAGCATCATGATGTTCAGGTGAAAAACGGGCCAGAATATTGCCATTCTTATCCTCAATTCGGGTAACAAAAATAGGTTTTGTATAAACACCGTGATTGGCAAAGGTCCCGTATGCGCCCACCATTTCATAAATTGTTACATCTGAAGTTCCAAGAAACATCGACGGAACAGCATCGATGGGACTTGTAATCCCCATTTTGCGCATCATATTTGCCATTGATTCAGGATTAAACTGTTTCATCACCCAACCGGACACCTGGTTTACAGAGTTGGCAAGCCCCCATTTTAAGGTAACCATCTGCCCGTCGTAGTCAGTACTCCCTGAATTCTTTGCCGTCCATGTAGTACCGTCGGCTAAGTAAAAGGTCTGTTCTGCATTGGGAACCATCGTACATGGCGAATACCCGTTCTGCATCGCCAGGGTATAGAGAAATGGCTTCACGGTTGAGCCCACCTGTCTTTTCCCAAGCTTCACCATATCGTACATAAAGTATTTGTAATTTGGACCACCTACCCATGCCTTTACATGACCTGTTTTTGTCTCCATGGTCATCATCGCTGAGCGGAGAAATCCAAGGGCATATTTTACAGAGTCGAGGGGGGTCATTGTTGTGTCAATCTCTCCGCGCCAACTGAATACGGTCATTTCTGCAGGCTTTTTAAACTCCTTCATAATCTCTTCCTGGTTCAGCCCCTGACCCTTAAGTTGCCTGTAATGCTCACTTTGTTTTACTGCAACATTGAGCAGGGCGCGGGAATCTTCATCTGACATTGCATTCGGGAATGGCCGATTTCGCAATCCTTTAAGCCGCTGATTGAAGACAGGTTGAATTTCTACACTAAGATGCTGTCGGATTGCATATTCTGCATACTTCTGCATCCGAATGTCAATTGTTGAATAGATCTTCAATCCATCGGAATGAATATTGTATGGTGTTCCGTCGGGTTTAGGATTTTTGCGACACCAGCCATATAAAGGATTGGTTGCCCATTCTATGGAGTCTTCATGGAATTGCTGGTTTTGCCAGGCTCCATATTTGCTGCGATCCGGTTTTTGAGCCATCAGGGTGGTTCTGAGGTATTCAGTAAAATAGATGCCCGGGCTTGATTTGAAATCCTCTTTATGATAATTAAGGATCAGAGGCCTGGCTTTCAGTGTATTGAATTCTGATTTTGAGATTGTCCCATATTTTCTGACCTGGTCAAGGACAACATTTCTACGTTGTTTAACTATTTCCGGACGACGGACAGGATTGTATAAAGAGGGATTTTTTGCCATTCCGATAAGCATTGCAGCCTGCTCCATAGTAAGAAGATCAGGAGTAGTGCCAAAATAGATCTGCGCTGCTGATTTTATTCCGACAGCCAGATTCAAAAAGTCAAACTTATTGAGATACATCGTGAGAATCTCTTCTTTAGTGAAATTGCGTTCGAGTTTAACTGCAATAACCCACTCTCTGAATTTACGGAATGCCAGGTTTATTTTGCGATCCATCTCTTCACGTGGGAATAACATTTTTGCCAATTGCTGACTGATGGTACTCCCTCCGCCAGAGCTTTCATTTCCTGTAAGAACCCCTTTTGCAACCCGAAGCAACCCTCTGATATCGATCCCAGAATGGTGGTAAAATCGCTCGTCTTCTGTGGCAATCAGAGCTGTGATTACATTTGGACTAATCTGCTCGTAGGGGACAAATGTTCTGTTTTCTTTATAAAAGAATTTACGTATAACGACACTGTCGCAGGAATAGACCTCTGAAGCCAGTGAGGATTCAATATTTTCCAATTCAGACAGCGAAGGCATAAAACCAAGCTTGCCGTTTGCCACCAAACTAAATAGTATGATAATCATTAAAATACCGATCCCAAAGAGACTCCAGAATATTTTAATATACTTATCGAACGGATGATTGCTATCAGTCATAAACAGATTTATTTGAGTGCTGCAAACTTACATGAAAAAACTTAAAAAAATAACCGGCCGGGAGCCAGTTATTTTAAGCACTTCGTATGTTTCTGAAAAATATGTTGTTGAGTCTGCTAAAATTGGAATCCAGATTAATTAATCGTTATGACTAAGGTTTGTGAGCTTGAATTATTTGAAGCATCGCTGCAGTTCACCTTAATATTATAGGTTCCGGTTGATACAATTTGTAAAAGTGTATTAGTCGGAATGATAATGTCTGTTATCGTAATAGTCTGAGATTTACCGCTTAGGCCGGATGTAGACCGTGTATAGCTAAATGCTACGGATGTTGGTACATTTTTTAATGCCAGAGCTCCTAATGTCGATTTACTAATGGCAACATCGTAATTCTTAAGGGCTTCATTATCTGTAAAAGTGACTTCGAATGGAATGGTTGCGCCGGCAGAAAAAATTTGTGCCGCAGAGGGCTTTGTAATTGTTATCGTTGGCTTTGTGGTATCAGGAATCACAACCGGTGGCGTGCTTCCCCCTTTTGAACATCCGGAGATAATAACACTAAACGCGCTTAAAATAAGCAGATATTTCGTTGAAAAATTCATATTCGTGTGTTTTTTAATTAGGCCGGTTTGAAGTTCAATTCTTTTTGGAAAATTTCTCCCTTTAAAGGAATTTTCACCCATTTTCCCTTGAATCTATAAAATCAAGTGTAAAGTTAATCATTCTGCGTTCGACCCCGACGATTATCTGAAATATTTATAATCGAAACAGGTTATTTCTTCAAATGGAGGGAGTTTGGTGTCCTTTTCGGATAGTTTAATTTCGTCTAGCTTAAGTATCCAGTCAATATTTATTGAAGGATCATTATATATTAATCCACCATCGGCACCTGGATTATAATAATTATCACATTTATATGAAAATACTGCAGTTTCACTCAGCACCGCAAATCCGTGTGCAAATCCCCTTGGAACATACAGCTGGCTATGGTTCGTCTCGGAAAGCCGAACAGCAACATGCTCTCCGTAGGTTGGGGAGCCGATCCGCAGATCAACAGCAATGTCAAGCACCTCCCCTTGAAGACACTGCACAAGTTTTGCCTGTGTAAAAGGTGGCTTCTGGAAATGGAGCCCCCTTAATACACCTAACCCTGATTTGGATTGATTATCCTGAATAAAATGGACTTCCCCGACATATTTTTCGAAAACATCGCGGCGAAATGATTCGAAGAAGTAGCCTCGGTGGTCTCCAAATACATCTGGTTCAAATATTAATACTTCCGGTATTTTAGTGGCTATTACTTTCATCGCTGAATTATTATAGGTTATTAATCCGCTGCCAATCTTAGCAGATATTGTCCATATTGATTTTTGATCATCGGTTGAGCAAGTACAATTAGCTGATCTTTAGTAATCCATCCATTGTGATAGGCAATCTCTTCGGGACAGGCAACCTTCAATCCCTGACGCGTTTCGATTGTTTCGATAAAATTGGAGGCCTGAATTAAAGAGGTGTGAGTTCCGGTATCAAGCCATGCAAAACCACGCCCCATGGTTGATAGTTTCAACTCTTTATTATTCATATATACCTGGTTTACAGTAGTTATTTCCAGCTCTCCACGGGGGGATGGTTTTATTTTCTTTGCAACTTCAATAACCGAATTTGGATAAAAATAGAGCCCTACAACGGCAAAATTTGACTTTGGTTCCAGCGGTTTCTCTTCCAGGGAAAGAACATTTCCCTCCTTGTCAATTTCGGCAACACCATATCGTTCGGGATCTGAGACAACATATCCAAAAATCACTGCTTTTTGCTCATTCCTTACAAGTTCAACCGATTCATGAAGCATGCCTGAAAATCCATACCCGTAAAAGATATTGTCTCCAAGGACAAGACAAACATCATCCGAACCAATAAAATCTTCCCCAAGTAGAAATGCCTGTGCCAATCCATCCGGGGAGGGCTGAATCTTGTAGCTAATTGAAATCCCCCACTCTTTCCCGGTCCCTAATAACCGTTCGTACATGCCGATATCTTCCGGGGTGGAGATCAAAAGGATCTCCCTGATTCCTGAAAGCATTAAGGTAGACAACGGATAATAGACCATTGGTTTGTCATAGACCGGTAAAAGCTGTTTTGATACCCCTTTGGTGATCGGATACAACCTGGTTCCTGATCCTCCTGCAAGAATTATTCCTTTCATAACGGATAATAAATTAATTGCTTAGAACTGATTTTATAGTGACAATTTAATAATTCGGGATTTGCTCCTCTTATAATAATCCAGAATGGCGCAGATTATCGGACTTTCTTAATTCGAAATGATTCTTTAAACGTACGAGCAACATATACAGGACAACTCCTATTATTGCCCCAATAGAATTTGATAGAATATCAAGTAGTTCAAAGGACCGTCCAAGATTCATTATTTTTTGAAAAATCTCCATTGAAATGCCCCAGCTTATAGCAAACAAAATTACAATATAATACCATTTGTAATTAATTTCTGCATGCATTGACCAGCATGATATTACGCTAAGTCCAAGGTACATACACAGATGGACGATTTTATCGGCTCCCGGAAACATTGAGACCTGCGGTATGTCAGTGGAAGGCAGAAGTGAAAGGATCGCAATGCATCCCAAATATATCAGACTTAAGATTATTCGTAACCGTTGAGAGATCGCAAAAAGAATTAAAATCATTTATTTCCCATTATAATTTACCAAAAATAAGGTTTATTTGGTTCTATCAAAAATGCTTAGAACGTTTTTTTGACTTTTACCTGATTTTAGGTTAAATTAAGGAGTAAACAAAATTTAGTATTAGCGGGATTGGTTATCCTTGGCAATAATTTTTTCGGCTGTAATTCGCGGAACTAAAAGACGCTGAACCGGATCATCTTTTTTAATCAAATTCCTTTTCCGGATGATAAAAGCGGGAATCATGAAAAGAAAAGAGCCGGCAAAAAGGATATAAAAGATTAAACGAAGCATTCCAATCTCATGTAGTGCAAAAATTGCCAGGATGAAAAGAATGTTTATCCCTACTATTGTGAAAGTGGACTTGTTATGAGAGAAGCCAAGCGTAAGTAGTCGGTGATGCAGGTGATTTTTATCTGCTGCAAAAGGAGACTTGCGCTGCAATACCCGGATCAAAATAACCCTGACAACATCTAATAGGGGGTACGCCAGAATACCAAACGAAATTGCAGGTACCGATTGAACTGCAAAAGGTTGAGTCTGGTCGATATTAAATTCATTAAACCGGATAATTAAAATTGCAATTATTGCACCTATTACCAGCGATCCGGTATCTCCCATGAAGATTTTATTTCGCTTTCCAAACACGTTATAATAGAAAAAGCCTGCTGTAGCTCCGACCAGGCTAAATGAGAGAATTGCGTACTCTAAATGACTGCTGATGAAAAACCAGGTCCCTAAAATAGATCCAATCATCATCGTCAGACTTGAGGCTAAACCGTCTATGCCGTCAGTGAGGTTAAAAGAATTAATAATTACTACGATTACAAATGCGGTCAAAAGAACACTTGGAATAACTCCTATCTGAGAAATTCCGAATAAACCATGAAGATCCGTAAACCGGGTTTGGGCGGGGAAGATAATAATCATAGCTGCAATTATTTCGGCTAATAACTTTTTATTCGGTGAAAGATTCACCAGATCGTCTTTTAATCCGATAAAGAATATAAGTAATGTTGCTGCCAGGATAAAAATCAGTTCCGGCATATCGTATCCGAACATTCCAATGGTAGATGCAAATACAAAACTGAAGAAAATCGCAATACCCCCTAAAGTAGGAATGGCTTTTTGTGAAGAAGATCGTTCATTTGGCTTGTCAAAAAGCTTTAAAGCATTGTCAACCCTCACAATTATCGGGACACAATAAAGTGAAATTGAGAGTGCAACTAAAAAACATATAATTATTTGAATAAGATCAGGCATACCGGTAAATAGGTTTTTATTTTACTCCTTCTAATTCTGTTTTTCTAATCTAAATTATTTCATGGTAATAACCATACTACGATTGTCTCGTTTAATTACCTTAAGCAGTTAATTGTTACCTCCCTATTTTATAAAAAGGGAAAACCCGGACCCATTGGTTTCCAATAAATACAGGCAAATTAACTGCACAAAATTTATTTTACAGTCAGGTCTAAAATCTTACGATTACGGTATACTGAAAAAAATCGTTCTTCTACAAAGCTAACTTTTAAATTCCCCAAAAGGCAGGAAAACAATATTAGAATCATTCTAAATAACCAGATGTATCGTATTTGGATGCAGGCGTATACTATTTTTGAATAAGTGTAAGACAAGATTTCTAAAAACGCTATTTACAAGGTGCCAGATTTCTCCCAGGGGCCTCAATAAGAACGGTATACCCCAGAGGTGGAATCCGTAGGGCAACCTTATTTTTCCCTTTGAAGTCGATAAGTTCCCCGACAACCCCAATCAGAGGACCTGCAATAATCTCAACCATTTGCCCTGGCTTGAATTCCTCAATTGTAATTTCAACCTCATTTTCCGTCTGGCCAAGCATCCTTTTTATCAGGTTTATATCCGATTCCCGGATTACTGCTGCTTTCCCTTCAAAGTAAATATAACTTACTACATTGTAAATTCGGAGTACTGTTTCATACTCCTTTCTGCTTATATAAACGAATACATAACCTGAGATCAAAGGAGTTTCCACCCATTTTTTACGGTCACTCCATTGGCGTAATTTACGTTGCAATGGCAGGTAAGCTTCGATTTTTAATTCTGTCAGATCGGCATAAACCTTCTTTTCGGATCTTGATTTTACCCGGATAGCATACCAGTTAAAGACGGGTTTATTGATTTCCATTGTAATTATAACACAGTATTAATTGAATATTTCAGCCGCAAAAGTATTCACTCGTTTTCTTAAAACCTACAACTATTTTTAACAATTATTAAAGACGCAATAATTTCTCAAATCAAGGGGATGTCGGCTCACAAAACAAAGGGATTAATTATTTTTGTACCTTAACCAGGGAATTAAAATTAACAAAACTTATGAAGAATTATATCTCAGGCATTTTGACAATCATACTCTTACTGATCTTTTTACCACATTGCAAGGGTGGTTCTCTGGTTCATGGCTTGAAGCTTTGGTATGTTAAGCCAGCTGAAATTTGGGAAGAAGCGTTGCCAATTGGCAATGGGCGATTGGGAGCAATGGTTTTCGGAGGGATTTCGGAAGACCATATTCAGTTTAATGAAGAGACCCTTTGGACTGGCGCTCCCCACGATTATTCGCACGAAGGTGCCTCCCAATATCTTGGGAAGATCCGTGAACTGATCTGGCAGGGTAAGCAGGAAGAGGCCGAAACACTGGCAATGGACAAATTCATGAGTGTTCCATTGGGGCAGTGCCGGTATCAGCCATTTGGCGACATCTGGATTAAGTTTCCACCACCTGAAAACGTTACTGAGTACAGGCGTGAACTCGACCTCTCAAAGGCGTTATGCCTCACTACATTTAAATCCGGCACGACCACTTTTTCACGTGAATATCTGGCATCTGTGCCGGATCAGGCTATTGCAATACACCTTAAGGCGAGTCAGAAAAAGTCGATAACCTTTGATATGACCATGAATTCACTACATGAAGGTTTTTCCAGTTTAGCCACTCCGGATGGAACTATTGAGTTAAATGTGAAAGTTAAAGAGGGTGTACTGACGGGAAATGCAAAACTGAAGTTGACAACTCGCGGAGGGGTAATAACTCATTCAGGTAGCCAGTTGCATGTTGAAAAAGCGGATGAAGCTGTTATTTACCTGGTTGCTGCAACCAGTTTTGTGAACCCCAACGATGTTTCAGGTAACCCCGGAGAACGTTGCAAAAACTATTTGGCATTGGTTGAGCCTAAGAAATTTGAGATCGTAAAGCAAAATCACATTAAGGATTATCAGCATTACTTTAACCGGTTTGGAATTGATTTCGGACCATCTTCCCTGGAGAATCTCCCGACAGATGAACGGATATTAAAAGTGCCTGCAGCAATGGATCTCTCCCTGGCTGCCCTTTATGTCCAATACGCCAGGTATCTGATGCTTTCAAGCAGCCGCCCCGGAACTTTTCCTGCAACACTTCAGGGGATATGGAATAACAAGCTGAATCCCCCCTGGGATAGTAAGTATACGGTCAATATTAATACAGAGATGAATTACTGGGGAGTGGAGCCATTGAATATTAGTGAATGTCATGACGCGTTGTTCCGGATGCTTGAAGAGGTTGTTCCCTCCGGTCAAAAAGTAGCAAAGGTTCATTATAATGCAAGAGGTTGGGTTTTGCATCACAATACTGATTTGTGGAGAGGAGCAGCCCCTATCAATCATTCAAATCACGGGATTTGGGTTTCAGGAGGCGGATGGCTTGCCCAACATCTCTGGGAACATTTTCTTTATAACCGCGATACCGCATTTCTGGCTAATCGGGCATGGCCGGTATTAAAAGGTGCGGCCCAATTTTATGTCGATTTTCTGGTTCCTGATCCCAGGAGCGGATATTTAGTTTCGTGCCCTTCAAACTCCCCCGAGACCGGAGGGTTAGTTTCCGGACCAACGATGGATCATGAAATAATTAAAAGTCTTTTCAAAATCTGTATCGAAACATCTGCGATACTTCATAAGGATCAGTTATTTGCAGATTCATTAAAGGTAATTCTTCCCCGGATTTCGCCGTATAAAATTGGGCGGTTTGGACAGTTACAGGAGTGGGTTGAGGACGTTGATGACCCACTCTATAAACACCGTCATGTTTCCCATTTGTGGGGTGTTTATCCCGGAAAGGAGATCAACTGGCAGGAGACTCCTGATCTGATGGAGGGTGCCCGGCAATCGCTGATCGCACGGGGAGATGAAGGAACAGGATGGAGCCTGGCCTGGAAAATCAACTTCTGGGCGCGATTCCGCGATGGAGATCATGCATGGAATATGGTTCAGATGTTGCTCCGTCCCGCGGGCCAAACCGGGATGAAGATGTCGGGTGGAGGATCGTATCCTAACCTTTTCGACGCTCATCCCCCATTCCAGATTGATGGTAACTTCGGTGGTGCTGCGGGTATTATAGAGATGCTATTGCAAAGTCATCTCGATGCCATTGACATATTACCTGCGCTGCCATCGGCACTTCCCGAGGGACACATTCGGGGAATACGGGCACGTGGTGGTTTCGAATTCGATTTTGAGTGGAAGGGGGGAGAATTGGTTAAATTGAAAGCGCTTTCGACTGCCGGTAAAATACTGAAGTTGCGTTATCGGAATAAGAGTTGTAGTTACCCAACAAAAAAAGGGGAAGTTCTTTTGTTTAATCGCGATCTGAAAGAGCTAAAAAACTAAAAAATGATAAAAATAAAGAGGCTAAGACTAATTATTTTACTTGCAGTGGTTTCATTAAATGCCATTGCTTCGAAGGGGGGGTGGGAAAATCTCTTTAACGGAAAAAATTTAAAGGGATGGGAAAGGATTAATGGAAGTGCTGAATATGAGGTTGTAAAGGGTGAAATTGTAGGTACTTCAAAATTAAATTCTCAAAACTCCTTTCTTGCAACTACCCGTACTTTTGGAGATTTTATCCTGGAATACGAAATGATATTGGACGAAGGGTTAAATTCAGGCGTTCAGATCAGATCTGAAAGTAAACCGGAATATGAAAACGGACGAGTTTATGGTTACCAGGTGGAGTGTGATGATTCACCGCGCGCATGGACTGCCGGGATTTATGA
>Ga0118677_10011401_pt1 | contig 13325 bp, 9 predicted proteins | sample AliMusrvi5mmetaG_FD_86154 | JGI IMG/M metagenome (GOLD analysis project Ga0118677, IMG submission 86154)
CGCCTTGACGCTGCCTTCGCCGTCCAAGATGGGGGCTGCGTTGGCCCACACCACCCGGTCTTCATTATCCGGCCTGCGAATCATGAACTCCCGGCTGCATGTCTCGCCATACAGGATGGCTCGCGCCAGGGGGACTTGGTCGGGTGGGAGCGGGGTTTCATCCAAGTCCAGGAGTTGCCAGCTTGAAACGTATTTGTTGATATCAACGCCTTTGACGGCTTCCTCCTCCCCCGTGCCTCGGATGAGCAGCCCGGCTTTGTTGACATAGCGCAACTTTCCGTCCGGCGCGTCGGCAATCGCAATGCCGGCCTGGCTGTTATCCATCGCCGCCTGAAGAATGGCCTTGGTTTCTTGCAGCGCTTCCTCCGCCTCTTTGCGCTCGGTGATGTCCTCGTAAACGCCCAGGACCCCATAGACGTGGCCGGAGATGTCCGCGAGCGGCACCTTGGTGGTGTCCACCCATAAACGGGTTCCGTCCACCCGCTGTTCCTGCTCGATGATATGGTATTTAGGCCGGTTGTTTTCCATGACCTCCCGGTCATCAGCGATGTATCCCTCGGCATCCTGCCTTGGCCACGGGAGATCTAAGTCGGTTTTGCCCAAAATCTCCTCCTGGCTGGTGAGACCCGCCGTCCGCAAAAAGGCTGCGTTGCACCCCAAATAGACGCTGTTGTGGTCTTTCCAAAACACCGATTGCGTCACGGAGTTAAGAATGTGCGCCAGCATGTTTCGGCTCCGCTGCAGGGCATCCTCCGCCTGCCTGCGCGCTGCCTCGCGCTCGAAGTTGTCCAAGGCGAAGCTGATGTCATCGGCCATTTCCACCATCAGCTTGCGCAGTTCGGTGTCGAACGCATCGACTTTGTCGGAATAGAGCGTCAAGGCTCCAATGGGTTTGCCGTTTTGGAGCAAGGGGAGCGCGGCTGCGGACGCCCAGCCGACTTTCGCCCCGCGCTCCTGCCACGGCGAGGTGGCGGGGTCATTCAGGAAATCCTGGCACCAGCAGGGGCGGTTCTCGCGGATCGCGGTGCCGGTGGGGCCGCGCCCGTAGGGATCGTCGGTGCTGGTCGAGATTTGAATTCCGTTGAGATAATCCGCGCCCTCGCCATAGGCGGCCACGGGGCTTACATCGCGGGTTGTTTCGTCGATCAAGCCGATCCATGCCATTTTCATGCCGCCAAACTCCACTGCGTCGCGGCAAATTTGCGGGTAGAGTTCTGCCACGCTGACGCTGCGCACGATGGCCTGGTTGCATTGGCTGAGCGCCGCGTAGAAGCGGGAGATGCGCTGCACTTTCGCTTCGGCGGCCTTGCGCTGGGTGACGTCGTTGAAGACGGTGGCGAACTGGCCGGGCTGGGGGCGGAAGGCCGCGATCTCGAAGTGGAGGTCCAAAACGGTGCTGTGTTCCTCGAAAAAAACGGGCTCGCCTGTGAGGACGACGCGGCCATAGCGTTCAATCCACTGCGGTTCAATCTCCGGCATGACCTCCCGCACGGTGCGCCCCACCACATCCCGCGCCAGCAGGCCGGTCAACCGCTCGAAGGCGGGGTTGACGGAGAGGAACCGGTAGTCCACGGGTTTGCCGGCGGCATCGCAGATAAGCTCGTGCACGGCGAAGCCGTCCAGCATCCCTTCAAAAAGAGTGCGGTAGTCGCGCTCGCTTTTGCGCAGGGCTTCCTGCACGCGGTATTGTTCGCTGACATCGCTGAAGACGAGCACCACGCCGGTGACGGCGCCGTTTTCATCGCGAATGGGGGCGGCGCTGTCGGCGATGGCCCGCTCGGTGCCGTCCCGGGCGATGAGCACGGTATGGTTGGCCAGCCCCACCACCACGCCTTCGCGCAGGACAGTGGTCACGGGGTTGTCCACCGTGGCGCGCGTCTCCTGGTTGATGATCCGGAAGATTTCCTCCAGGAGTTTGCCCTGCGCCTGCGCTTCGGGCCACCCGGTGAGAAGCTCCGCCACAGGGTTCATCTCCCGCACCCGGCCCGCGATGTCCGCCGTGATGACCGCGTCGCCGATGCTGTAGAGCGTGGTGCGGAACTGCTCAAAAGCCTCCCGCTGCGCGCGTTCCGCCGAGATGAGATTCCGGTACAGCCCGGCCTGCCGCTGTTTGTAGCCCGCAGCGGTCGCGGCGGCGGCGAGCAGAATAAGCGCGCCGACGACGCTGGCGGTGGCGCCGGCCCGGTAACGCGCTTCGGTGAGGATTTCGCTCTTGTCCACCTTGGCTACCAAGAGCCAGGGCGTTCCTGGGACGGGCCGCAGGTCCGCCAGCACCTCCTCGTTGCGGTAGTCTTTGCCCTCAAACATGCCCCGGCGCCCCAGCACCGCCTGCACGGCGGGAAGAGTGACCTGGGTCAGCGGCTCGCGCAGGATCAGTGCGGTCTTGGAGCGGTGGCGCAGTTCGTTGAGGAAGACGAGTTCTTCGCCGACCCGCTTAACCAAGAGCGTCTCTGCGGTGCGGTTGGGGGTGGGCCAGGAGTTGATGAGCGGGTAGAGGTAGTCTTCCGCGTTGCAGCGCAGAATCACCAGAGCCACGGCCTTGCCCCCGGCGTCCCGTACCGCCGCAACCGTGTCGAGATGCACATGGCCGGTGGATTCCCGGAAAAAGTCCGAGAGCACGGGGTCCGGGCTGGCGAGGGCTGCCTCCACGGCCCGCTGCGTGGCTGGCAGGAGCGCGGTGGGGGCTTCCGTATTGGAGGAGAGAAGGCGGGTGCCATCCGGAGCGACCAGAAGGACATCCGAATAAAAACCCGACTCCTGGGCGATATCCAAAATTTTTTCCAGTTCCTGCCGCACTTCCGGGGTGGCGGACTGATGGAGGATTTCCAGCACCTCCCTTTTGAGAACCGGCCCGTTCGCCACCCGCCGGGCATCGGAGAGCCGTTCCTTTTTCCACTGGACGATCTGCCCCGCCTTCATCTCGGCGATGGCGGCGATGGCTTCGTATTTCTGGTTGTGGATCGATTCCGCCTCGTGCCGATAATAACCGTAGCCCAGCGCGATGAGCGCAAAGCTTATAATGGTAAAGCCCGCCATCCAAGTTCGGCGGTGAAGACCGGTGCGCTGTGGGGAAAAAGTCATGGTTGCCTCCGTCAAATCATGGGATGAGAAATAACCTGTGAGCTCCCGGGCGCGAATGGGGGAGCAAAAATGCGACAGAAAATCCAGCGCCTTGCATACAGAGGCGAGTTTCTCAGGGAAAGGCTGATATGTCACCCCCTTTTTTGCAGGGCAAACGCATCTAAAATAATCGAGACGCATTGCTGAACTGCCTTACGGAAAAACTCTCACGCAAAGCCGCAAAGCAGAGAGGAATGAATCCCCGAAAATTCACAAAATCTTGGAAAAACAGAGGTCTTGCCCGGTTTTTTCTGTTCCGGACCTTTGCGCCTTTGCGGCTTTGCGTGAGAATCATTTAGATGCGTGAGCCCTGCCCCTTTCTCTCGTTCCCAAACTCCATTTGGGAACGCCATTGTCCCGGCAACTCTATTGCCGGGAGAGGGCTTGGGCGCGAGGTGGAGCGACGTTTCCCCACCGCCGCAATGGAGTTGCGCCCGCAAGTGCGTTCCCAAATAGAGTTTGGGAACGAGATGCGACAAAGCTTTCACTCCATTCCTCACGCCCGGAGGAAAGGCGAAACGGGATGCTGCGCGGCATTGACCCATCACGATTGCTTGATATGTTGTTGGGTCGATGCCTCCCATCGTCAAATCCCTCAAGCTCCTGGCCGATCCCACCCGGCTGCGTCTCCTGCTGCTCCTGGGCCAGGAGGAACTTTCCGTGGCGGAGATTCAGGAAATCCTCGGCATGGGCCAGAGCCGCATCTCCAGCCATCTGGCGCAACTCAAGGCCGCCAAACTGGTGCGCGACCGGCGCGCGGGCAAAAACATCTACTACGGGGTGCCTCTGCATCAGGAGGGGCCGTTCAAAGAGATCATCGCGGCTTGCGCCCGAGAAATCCCCGAAGCAACGCACGACCGCGCGGCCCTCCGGCTCATCCGTGGCAAACGCCAGGACAAGGCACGGGAGTATTTTAACAAACTGGCGGGCAAATTCGGGCGCAGCTACTGCCCGGGCCGTTCCTGGAAAGGGTTCGCGCACATGCTGCTGGCGATGATCGGCCCCATTACCGTGGCAGACCTTGGCGCGGGCGAGGGAACGCTTTCCCAGATGATGGCCCGCCGGGCCCGGAGGGTCATCGCCGTGGACAACTCGGAGAAGATGGTGGAGTTCGGCGCAAACCTGGCGCGCGAACACGGTTTTGCGAATCTGGAATACCGCTTGGGGGATATTGAGGAGCCGCCCATTGAGGTGGGCACCGTGGACCTGGCGCTCTTGAGCCAGGCATTGCACCACGCGGGGAATCCGGCGCGCGCCATCGCCGCCGCGCACCGCATCCTCAAGCCCGGCGGGCGCATCGCCATCCTCGACCTGCTTGCGCACCAATTTGAGAGCGCCCGGGAGATGTATGCCGATCTTTGGCTGGGCTTTAGCGAAGTGCAGCTCGACGACATGCTGCGCGAGGCGGGCTTCCGCGAGATCGATATTACCGTGGTGGACCGGGAGCCCGAAAGCCCCCACTTCCAGACGGTGTTCGCGACCGGAGTGAAGTGAGCGGGGGAAAGCGGAATACCAGCCGTCCAACGCGAGACATCCGGGAACTCCAAGGGTGGCGCAGCAAAACGAGTGGCACGAGCGGAAGGAACGGAGTGATCCCCGCTTTTTTCCCGCGTTTCCGAGCGAAAAAGTGTTTCTCTTCGGACGTTCCCGGCATAGATTTCCCGTTCACCCGCACCGTTTGAAAATCCCCACAACCCGCCCAACGCCGTGAGCAGCTACCAGGTTTTTGCCCGCAAATACCGTCCGCAGACCTTCGACTCCGTCGTGGGGCAGGAGCACATTACCCAGACCCTCAAGAACGCCATCGCCACCAACCGGCTTGCGCACGCCTATCTTTTCGTGGGGCCGCGCGGCACCGGCAAGACCTCCACGGCGCGCATTCTGGCCAAGGCGCTCAACTGCGTTCACGGCCCCACCGTCACCCCGTGCGGCGTGTGCGATCCGTGCCGCGAAATCGCCGCGGGCAACTCGCTCGACGTGCTGGAAATCGACGGCGCGAGCAACAACGGCGTGGAACAGGTGCGCGAGCTGCGCGAGAACGTCCGGTTCGCCCCCACGCGCGGCAAATACAAGGTCTATATCATCGACGAGGTGCACATGCTCTCCACGGCGGCGTTCAACGCGCTGCTCAAGACGCTCGAAGAGCCGCCCGAGCACGTCAAATTCGTCTTCGCCACCACGGACGTGCAGAAGGTGCTCCCCACCATCCTCTCGCGCTGCCAGCGGTTTGACCTGCGGCGCATCCCGGCAGAGTTGATCGCCGCGCACCTCCAATACATCGCCGGGGAGGAGCGTATCACCCTGGAAGCGGAGGCCGCGCGTGCCATCGCCAAGGGGGCTGAAGGCGGGCTGCGCGATGCGGAGTCCATGCTCGATCAGCTCGTGGCCTTTTGTGGCGACGCCATCACCGAGGCCAATGTGCTCTCCGTGTTCGGCTTCACGGCGGCGCAGACCGTCTCCGATCTTTGCGAGGACTTGCTTTACGGCGATTCCCCGGCGGCGCTGGCGGCCGTCCAGCAACAGGCGGAAGCCGGGCGAGACCTGAGCCGGCTGATGTCGGACTTGATCAGCCACCTGCGCAATCTGCTCGTCGCCAAGGCCGATCCCGAGGGGATCAAAGCCGAGGTCGGCTCGGATACGCTGGAAGTTTTGCAAGCGCAGGCGGCGCAGATTTCCATGGAGCACCTGCTCACGTTGATCGAGCAATTCGCGGCGGCGGAAGCCCGCATGAAGTGGGCGCCCAACAAGAAGCTCCACTTCGAGATCGCGGTCATCAAAGCCATCCAGACGCTCGGTCAGACGACGTTGACCGAGGTGCTCGACGCTCTCACCGCGATCAAGACCGGCGGCGAACTCCCCGCGCCCAAGCCCGTTCAGGCTCCCCGCCCTCCGAAGCCGCCCCGGCTGCCCGCGCCGGTATCAGCTCCCAAACCCGCGCCGATCCCCAAACCCGCGCCGAAGCCGGAGCCGAAAATCGAGGCGGTTCCGACCGAGGCGCCCGCCCCGGTGCCGACCCCTGCGCCTGTTTCTGTCGAACCCGAGCCGGAACCAGAGCCCGTTCCCGCGCCCGTGCCCGAGCCCGAAGTTGTTGCCCCGCTGGCTCCCGAGCCCAAGCAGAGCGAGGAACCTGAGCTTGCGCCGTGGGACGAACGATCCGCGTCCACTTTGCCCGCCCCCGTCTCTCCTGCGCCCGTTGAACCCCGCGAGGAGACGCTCTCCCTTTTCGGTGATCTGCTGCCGCCGCCCGCGCCCCCTGTCGCCGTGTCGCTCTCACTTTTTGAGGAGCCCCCCGCGCAGCCCGCGCCCGGCATCGTTTCAGAGCCCGCCATTGAACCCGCCCCGCCGGAGGAAGTGGAGGAACCCGAGCCGGAACCGCACACTGAGCCCGAAGAACCCGTCGCGGCAGCCCAACCGGAGCCACCCGGTGCCGAGCCCGAACTCTGGACGCGCCTGATTCTGGAGGTGCGCGACAAAAAACCGCTCCTGCGCGCCTGGGTGGAAGCCGGGGCGCTGCTGGACTTTCAGAACGGCGTTTGCTCGATCGGTTTCCCACCAGAGGCGGCTTTTTCCATGGAATCGCTGGGCAAACCGGCGCCGCGCAAGTTCCTGGAGGAAACGCTTTCCAGGCTCACCGACCAGTCGGTCACGGTGAAACTCGAAGTGCGCCACGGGCTGGTGTCCACCCCGGTCGTGCTGCCGGAGAAGGCGGCCCCGGTGGAGCGTGACCCGATGGCGGAGTTCAAAAACGACCCGTTCATCCGCCACGCGCTTGATCTTTTCAAAGCAGAAATCCAAATTGGCTGACCCTACACACCGCTGATCTATGAATATCCAAAAAATGATGAAGCAGGCGCAGAAGATGCAGGAGCAACTCGCGCGCACCCAGGAAGAACTCGCCCAGAAGACCGTGGAAGTGACGGCGGGCGGCGGAAAAATCACCGTCGTGGCCACCGGCGGCGGCGATGTCGTCTCCATCAAAATCAGCAAAGACGTGGTGGACCCCAACGACGTGGAGTTTCTCGAAGACCTCGTGCTCACGGCCGTCAAGGCGGGTATCGCCAAAGGCAAGGAGCTCAGCCAACAGGAAATGGGCAAGCTCACCGCCGGCATGGGGCTCCCTCCGGGGCTGATGTAGGAAGGGACGCACCTATAAGTCCCATGCCCCATGCGACAAATGGGACGAATGGGACGAATGGGACGAATGGGACGAATGGGACGAATGGGACGAATGCCGCGCCCAGCGGTTTTCTCGTTTTCCCTCGTTCCCAAACTCCATTTGGGAACGAACCAAAAATCTGTGAAATCTGCGTAATCTGCGGACTCTTCCTCAAAAAAGACTTAAAAAATCTGCGAAAATCTGCGAAATCTGCGGATTGCCTTTTTATCTCATGGATTTTCAACGCCACATCGCCCACCACGTCCGCCCGATCCCGAAGTCCGGGATTCGCGACTTCTTTGAGGTCGTCCAGAGCATGACGGACGTCATCTCGCTTGGCATCGGCGAGCCAGACTTTGACACCCCGTGGCACATTCGCGAAGCGGCCATCTACTCCCTGGAACAGGGGCGCACCGGCTACACCTCGAACCTCGGCACGCCCGAGCTGCGCGCGGCCATCGCCAAATACGTCGGGAAGCATTTCCATATCGAGTATGATCCGAAGACCGAGGTGATCGTCACTGTCGGCGTCTCCGAGGCCATCGACCTCGCCTTGCGCGCGCTGCTCAATCCCGGCGACGAGGTTCTCTACCACGAGCCGTGTTACGTGAGCTACAACCCGAGCGTGGTCCTCGCCCACGGCGTTCCCGTGGCGGTGCCCACCCGGCCTGAGGAGGGATTTCGCGTTACGGCGGAGGCCATCGCGCAAAAAATCACCGCGAAAAGCCGCGTGCTGATGCTCAATTTTCCGACGAATCCGACCGGCGGCACGCAGACCCGCGAGGAGCTGAAGCGCATCGCCGCGCTTTGCGTCAAGCACGACCTGGTCGTCCTCACCGACGAGATTTACAGCGAGCTGACCTACGACGGCGCGGAGCACGTCTCCATCGCCTCGCTGCCCGGGATGCGCGAGCGGACGGTCTTCCTGCATGGATTTTCCAAGGCGTTTGCCATGACCGGTTTCCGCATCGGCTACGCCTGCGCGCCCGCCGCGCTCACGGACGCGATGATGAAGATTCACCAATACGGCATCCTTTGCGCGGGCACCACCGCCCAGGACGCCGCGCTGGAGGCTCTGGAGAACGGCGCGCCCGCCGTGGAAAAAATGCGCCGCGAATACGAGTCCCGCCGCAATTTCATCGTGCGCAGCCTCAACGACCTCGGCCTGGAGTGCATCAACCCGCTTGGCGCGTTTTACGCTTTCCCGAAGATCACCAGCACCGGCCTCACCAGCAATGAGTTCTCGCTCGGGTTGCTGGAGAAGAAAAAGGTCGCTGTGGTCCCCGGCGGCGCGTTCGGAGAGAGCGGTGAAGGCTTCGTGCGTTGCAGCTACGCGACCGGGCTCGATGAGATCAAGGTCGCCATGAAACGCATCGCGGAGTTTTGCAAGGAAGTCCGCAAATAGACCAAGCCGCCAAGAGCACAAAATAGCAGCCCGGTTTTCCTGCCGGGAGGCAGGTAAAACTCGGCTGCGGGATGACGCTGCCTGCGGGCGTTGCGCGAGGGCGCCCGCGAAAAAAACCATTCCCAGCCTTGACCTAAGCCGATTCCGGGCAAACTATCCAATCAGTGCCTTGTGCGCTTGCTGCCCGATGTTTCTCCGAAAATCCTCTTTACTCCCCGCACCGCACGGTCCCGCACCCGTGAGGGAGCCGAACGAGAGTGTCTCTTCCCAAACCGCCCCGGACGCCCTCGCAGAAGAAACGCCTGTGGAGCTGTATCATCCCTCCCTTCCCGATGAACCCACTGTCACCCTCTCCCGTAACGGTCTGTGCGACCGGAGATGGCCCCAGCCCCTTGTGGCGTGGCGTGACATCCGGGACATCGAACGTATCCGGGGGGCGCAATTGATCCTCATCACCCTCCACGAGCCGGAGTATTACATCGCGCGCCTGCCCTTCTTTCAACGGATAGTGGCACGCGTGAAAACTCTTTTCCGGCCGCAAAAACTCTGCATCGAAACCGACTCGCTCGGAATGCGCAGCAAAGAATTCAACGCCGTGATCCATCGGTTTTGGTTCCGCTACCGGGGGAATTTCCAGCGACGGAAAAAACGCAGATCGGCAACGCCCCACGTGACAATGCCGCATCCGGTCGTCCGGGGCGACCGCTGATAGCGAAAAGCCGGGCGCGAATCCGGGGGAGAGGGGGTGAGGAAAATCAAAATTCCATCAGCCCGCATCCCATCCCGAAATGCTCACTTCGCCGCCGGAGACGATGCGCGCTTGGCCGTCCGCGCAACGCACCCGCAAACTGCCGTCGGGTTCGAGGGCTTCCGCCACGGCTTCATAGGTCTCCTGCGCGCCGTGGATGGTGATGCGGCGGCCCATTAGAATGCTCCGCGCCTGGGCTTCGGCGACGACGGCTGCAAAATTCTGGGCGAGCGCCGGGTAGAGCGCGTCGAGCTGCCTCAGGAGCGCTGCCGCGACGGCGTGGCGATCCAACGGCCCGCTACCGCTTCCCGCCGTCTCCCGCAGCGAAGTGGCTCTGGCGCGCAGCTCCGCCGGAAAATCCTCGCGGGTCTGGTTGACGTTCACGCCGATGCCCACCACAGCGTATCCCCCCGGCCCCGCCGTGCATTCGCTGAGGATGCCGACCGCTTTTTTCCCGCACAGGTAAATGTCGTTGGGCCACTTGACGGCGGCGTGGCAACCGGGCAACGCCTCCTCCAGCCCGCGGGCCACGCCGAGCGCCGCCCAGGTGGTCAGCCGCGACCAATCCGCCAGCGCAAACGCAGGCCGCAGCAGCAGCGAAAACCAGAGTCCCTGATGCGCGGCGGATTCCCATTTGCGGCCCAGCCGCCCGCGTCCCGCCGTCTGCCGCTCGGCAAAAACCACCAGCCCCTCCGCCGCTCCGGCGCGACCCGCCTGCGCCGCCACGTCATTGGTCGAAGCGGCCTCCTCAAGCACCACGATTTCGCGGCCCACCCGGCGCGCAGTCGGCAGCAGCGCCTGGATGGCCTCGGCGGTGAGGGTTGGGGTTGCGGCGTTCATGCTTTTTAGAGATGGGACTTATGCGTCCTATACGACCTATAGGTCTCATTCATCGTTCCCGGTGCAGGTCGAGCGAGAAATCGACCGCCGGGGCCGAGTGGGTGAGCGCGCCAACGGAGATGAAATCGACCCCGGTTGCCGCGATGTCCGCGACGGTTTGCAGGTTCACGCCGCCGCTGGCCTCGAACGCCACGCGGCCCGCGCCCAGTGCCACGCATTCGCGCATTTGCCCGGGGGTCATGTTGTCCAAGAGGATCACCGCCACGCCGTCGAGCGTGAGGAATCCGCGCACCTGCTTCACGGTATCCGCCTCCAGTTCCACGCGCACGCCGGGCCGCTCGGCTTGGAGGCGGGCGATGGCGGCCCGCAAAAACGCGAGGTCGTCCCGTGCGGCGAGGTGGTTGTCTTTTACCATCACCATGTCGTAGAGGCCAAACCGGTGGTTGGTGCCGCCTCCCGCCACAACGGCGGCTTTTTCCAGCGCCCGCAGGCCGGGGGTGGTCTTGCGAGTGTCGAGAATACGCGCACGCGCGCCGGGAACGCTCGCCACGGCATCGACAAAGCGGCGGGTGAGCGTGGCCACGCCGGAGAGTTGCTGGAGGAAGTTCAGGGCCACGCGTTCGGCGGTCAGGATCGAAGCGACGCGGCCCGCGATTTCCAGCACCGGCATCCCCGGCGTAACCCGGCTGCCGGAGGGTTGCAAGAGGCGCACTTCGAGCGCGGGATCGACCTGCCGGAACACTTCGGCGGCCACTTCGACCCCGGCGGCGACCCCGTTTTCCTTGGCGAGGATACGCGCGCGGCCGGTCTGCGCGGGATCGACAAAATAGATGCACGTCACGTCCCCCGGCCCGATATCCTCGGACAGGGCGGCGCGGATGGCTTGGTCAGCGGAAGGAGAAAGAGATTGGGACACCCCAAAGTGCCTAAATCGGAAAGGGCGGATGTGCAATCCTGGAAAAATGATTTGGGCCGCGCACGGTAAAAACAAACCCCTTTATTAAAAAACCCGTGCGCGACCCAAATACCCCCTCAACATAAACTTCGACAGGGCAGCGGCGGGTTCGTTCAAAGAAAAATTTGGGAAAATGGAACGGCTTCCCGTAGAGAGCGCTTGTGACGGAAGTCGGGATGGGGGGGGCGGAGGGGACCCCCTTCGTCACGCCATGATGCTCTGGGCGATTTCTGCCGCCTTCGCCTCGCCGAAGAGCCTGCGCACCAGGGCGAAGCCGAAGTCGAGCGCCGTGCCCGCGCCGCGCGAGGTGATGAGCAGGCCGTCTTCCACCACCCGCTCTGCTGTGAGCGCCGTGGGGAGTTCGTCATGCACCGTGAAATGCGCCGTGAAACGTTTGCCCGTGAGCAGCCCGGCGTCCGCGAGGACCGTCGGCGCGGCGCAGATCGCCGCCACGGGCTTGCCCGCCTTTGCGTAGTCCGCGGCGAGCCGGGCCGGGCGACCATCCGCCCGCAACGCCTTCACTCCCGGGCCGCCGGGAATGAAAAGGAGGTCGAAGGAGCCGTTGATCACATTCGCCAGCTCCGCGTTCGCCTGCACGGTCACGTGGCAGCGGCCCGTCACCCACCGATCGCTGGTGAGCGAGGCCAGGACGACTTCCGCCCCCGCGCGGCGGAGCAAATCCACCGGGGCCAACGTCTCGATTTCCTCGAACCCCTCCGCCAACAAACAAAGGACGCGTTTTGACATGTTTCTGAGTATGCCAAGACGCGCGAAGATTCCCAACCTGAAAAGCGAACGGGTGAAACGCCATTGCTTGAGGGGCCTTTTTGGGCAATGCTCTGGATGTGAGTCCCACCGAGCATCCGGCAACCCCGCGCTGGCAGTTCCCGCTTTTGCGGCTGCGGGTCTGGTTTGCCGAACTGGTGCGCCCGAGCGAGTTGCAGGTGAACCTGATTTGGGCCGGGCTAATCGGTTTTTTCGGCGCGCTGGCCTCCGTGTGGTTCCGTAACCTCACTGCGGATGTCCAATTGTGGTTGATGCATCAGCCTGGGGGTCTCGGTCTGGTGGAGAGTTTCGCCCATCTCCCGTGGTGGCAGCGGTTGCTGGTTCCCATGCTGGGCGGTGCGCTGGCGGGCCTCGTCCTGCTTTTCGGCAGCCGCATCAAACCGGGAAAAAGCAGCACGGACTACATGGAGGCGATCGTGCTTGGTGACGGCGTGATCTCCTCGCGCCTGAGCCTGGTCAAATGCACCTCGGCTCTTTTTTCCATTGCCTCGGGGGCTTCCATCGGCAGGGAGGGGCCGCTCGTTCAACTCTCATCCATGATCGCCTCCCTGCTGGGGCGGATGCGCAAGATGCCGACCGTCCGGCTGCGCCTGCTCGTCGCGTGCGGGGCGGCGGCAGGCATCGCCTCGGCTTACAACGCCCCCATCGGCGGCGCGCTTTTCGTTTCGGAAATCATCCTGCGTTCGCTGGCGATGGAGAGCTTCGGGCCGCTGGTGTTTTCCTCCGTCATCGCCACGCTCACCGTGCGCCAGCTTCTCGGGGCGAGCCCGCTCTACGAGATCGCCATTCCCGCCGTGCGCCTTAATTCCAACTGGGAAATCGTGCTCTACCTGCTGCTGGGGGCGCTGGCCGGGTACCAGCTCGCCGACCGCATGCGAAACGCCGGGCTCGACGTGCGGGGACTTTGCGGCCCGGGCCAGAAGGAGCCCGCCGCCCGGGCGCTGGGCCCGGAGTCAGCCGTGGTCGAGTGTGCGTCCGTTGGCGAATGGACGGCTGAGCTGAGCCGCCTGTCGGCATTGGTAACCGTGAACACCGGTCCCATGCACGTGGCCGCCGCCCTGGGTGTCCCGCTGGTGGCCCTGGAGGGTTCCAGCGCGTTGCCGCTCTGGGCCCCGCCCGGGGCGCGCAGCTTCGTGGTGCATCATCAGGATCAACTGGGCTGTGCGCCCTGTCACCAGACCGACAGGCCCCTGCCCTGCGGCTGCAAGTGCATGGCGCTCATTTCTGCGGACGAAGTGTGGGATGCGGTTCAGGGCCTGATTACCGGAGCAGCGGGAACGTGATCGCCCTGGGCAAACGCAGCATTCTCGGGATC
>Ga0118677_10011402_pt1 | contig 13325 bp, 10 predicted proteins | sample AliMusrvi5mmetaG_FD_86154 | JGI IMG/M metagenome (GOLD analysis project Ga0118677, IMG submission 86154)
CGATTTGGCCGCCCTCGGCGGCGCTGCGCTGCATGCCGAGCATGATTTCGGCACCCAGGCAGGCGTGCTCGAAATTGCATTGGTGCGGCTCGCTGCTGTCGTCCAGCCAGTCGGCCATTTCCTGGATGTAGGGCGGCATGTCGAGATCGTAGCTCATCGCGCCCTCGCCGCTCTGGTAGCCACCGCTCCTGGTCACTGCGCGCCAGCCGCCATTGGTGAGGACCTCGGCAAAGCCTTCGCTGCCCTGCGCGCCGATGCGGTTCTTGCCCCACCACTTGGCGACTTCGGGCTGGTCGGGAGCGCCTGCGCCGCACTCGTAGATGCCGCGCACGCCGTTGGCGAATTGGACGAACCCGCCGATGTAGTCGGGCGAGGGATGATTGTCCCCGAACTTGGCGCGGCCGGCGGCCTGGGCCATGACCCAATTGGCGGGCTCGTAGTTGTTGAACCAGCAGGTGTAATCAATGAGGTGCGAGAGCATGTGGGTCATCCAGCCGGTGGCGCTGCCATAGACGGTATGCACGCGACCCAGGGCGCCGCTGGCGATGATCTCCTTTACCTTCTGGTAATGCTGGCCGTAGCGGTGCTGGTGGCTGACCACCGCCTTGGCGCCGGCCTTCTGGAGCAGATCTCGGATGGTGAACAGCTCGGCGCTGGTGAGCGTCACGGGCTTCTCGAACGCAATGAGCTTGGCTCCGCCCTCGATGGCCGCCTTGATCATCGGGGTCCGCAGGTTGGGCAGGGTGCAGAAGCAGAACACGTCGGGCTTCACCGCCTTGGCCAGTGCGGCGGCGTCGGTGCCCTTCTGCGGGTTGCCGAGCTTGGCGGCGGCGTCATCGAGGCGCTTGGCGTCAATATCGCAGATGCCGGTGACCTGGAACTTGGGGTTGGCGTTGAAGGCGGTGGCGTGGTGCATGCCGCGCTTGCCCATGCCGACGACGAGGACGTTGTATTTGCTCATGATGTGTGAAAAGTGAAACGTGAAATGTGAAGGGAATTTGTAAGCGCAGCCAGATAATGATCGAACTCACGTTCGATGCTACGAGGGAAACGTGAAACGTGAAACGTGATGCGTGATGGGGTTTGCGTGCGAACGGGCGCCAAGGGTGAATCCCATGGCGCCCGTGCGTCGGGTTAATTGAATGCTACTTGCAGGAACAGCAGCAGTCGCCGGATTTGGCGGACTTCTTGCCAGCCGGGACCTGGGAGGCAAACTGGGCGTCCCATTCCTTGACCTTGGCAATGACGTAGTCCACTTCCTTCGCGTTGAGCTCAGGGTACATCGGGAGGCTGATGCAGGTGACGGCGTTGGCCTCGGCGTTGGCGACGCTGCCGGCGATGCGGGCCTTCTTGCCCCACGGGTAGCCGGCCTGCTTGTGAATGGCGACCGAGTAATGCGTCTTGGCATCCACGCCGTTCTTGACCAGGAAGTCCACCAACTGGTCGCGCCATTCGGCCTTCAGGGTCTCGATGACGTAGAGGTGGAAGACGTGGCGGTAGCCCTTCAATTCGACCGGCAGGGTGAAGGTCTTGCAGCCTTTGAGGCCGGCGGTATAGCGAGCAGCCCACTTGCGGCGGGCGTCGTTATATTCGTCGAGGTGCTTGAGCTTCGCACTAATGATGCCCGCGTGGATGTCATCCAGGCGGCTGTTGAAGCCGTAGCTGTGAACGTTGCGCGCGGTCGAGCCGTGGTTGCGCAGCCGGCGGACGGCCTTGTCGATCTCGGCGTTGTTGGTGACCAGGCCGCCGCTGTCGCCGAAGGTGCCGAGGTTCTTCTGGATGATGAAGCTGGTGGTAGCGGCATCGCTGAGCTGGCCGACCTTGAACTTAGGCCCGTGCGCGCCAATCGACTGGGCATTGTCCTCGATGACCTTGAGCTTGTGCTTCTTGGCGATCTTGCTGATGGCGACCATGTCGGCGCATTGGCCGTAGAGGTGGACGGGGATGATGGCCTTGGTCTTCGGCGTGATGGCGGCTTCGATGGCCTCCGGGCAGATGCACTTGGTCGTGGGGCAGCAGTCAACAAAGACGGCGGTGGCGCCGGCAATCCAGATGGCTTCGGCGGTGGCGAAGAAGGTGTTCGGGTGGGTGATGACTTCATCGCCCGGGCCAATGCCAAGCGCCATGAGCGCGAGCCAGATGGCGTCCGTCCCGTTGGCGAGGCCGACGGCGTACTTGGTGCCGTGATAGGCAGCAAGTTCGGCTTCGAACTGCTTGAGCATGGGGCCCATGACGTACTGGCCGCTTTCCAGCACCGTCTTAATGTTCTTATCAATTTCCGACTTAATATTATGGTACTGTCGGACGTGACCGTAGAATTCAACTTTCATGGGGCGGGAAGCTACTCAAACCGCGTGCAGAAACAAGAGTATTTTATCGAAAGCAGGAATTCATTCGCTGCCGGACCCGGGGCCGATTAGGATGGCTTCATGCTCCAAACCGCAGAACCAGACCGGGAAACGACGCAGGCGCGCCATCAGGCCGCGCGCGAGGTTTACCAGCGGATCGCTGCCAACATTGCCCGCATCATGCAGGGACAGGCGGCTTCGACGCGCAAGCTGCTGGCCGCGTTTGCCAGCGGCGGGCACGTCCTGCTGGAGGATTTTCCGGGCACGGGCAAGACGACCCTGGCCAAGGCGCTGGCGCGGTCGGTGGCTGCCAGCTTCAAGCGCATCCAATTCACGCCCGATTTGCTGCCTTCCGACATCCTGGGCGTGTCGATCTTCAGCCAGCGCGATCAGCAGTTCCACTTTCACGAGGGGCCGATCTTCGCCAACATCCTGCTCGCGGATGAGATCAACCGCGCTTCGCCCCGCACCCAGTCCGCCCTGCTCGAGGCGATGGGCGAAGCCCAAGTGAGCGTGGATGGGGAGCGCCGGGACCTGCAGGGGCTCTTCTTCGTCATCGCCACGCAGAACCCGGTCGAGTTCCGCGGCACCTACCCGTTGCCCGAGGCGCAGATGGACCGGTTCGCGATGCAGTTTGCGCTGGGCTACGTGCAGTCGGGCGAAGAGGTTGCCATCCTGACCGCCCAGGAGCACAACCACCCGCTCGACGAACTGAAGCCCTGCGCCTCACTGGCGGAAGTGCTCGGCCTTAAAGCGGCGGTGCGGGGGGTGCGCATCAGCGACGAGCTGAAGCGCTATGCCGTGGATTTGGTGGGCGCGACGCGTGGGGCCCCGGGCGTGCAGCTCGGTGCCAGCCCGCGGGCGTCCATTGCCCTCATGAAAGCCGCACAGGCGCTGGCGCTGTTCGAGGGGCTGGACTTTGTTATGCCGGAGCAAATCCAGGAACTGGCGGTGCCGGTGATCGCGCACCGGCTGGTGATGGAGCCGCAGGCGCGCTTCTCCGGCCACACTGCCCGCGGGGTGGTGGAGGAAGTCGTGAAGAAGATCCGCGTGCCCGCGTGACCTGAGACCCGCAGCCCGCGGTTGCGATGACTCTGCACTTCAGCATCCTCTATCGCTGCTACCGCTTTGCGTCCCGGCGGTGGCATTGGGCCCAACGGCGCTTTACCCGGCCGGGGCTCGCGGTGCTGGGGGCGTTCGTCCTCGTCGCGTCGCTGGCGCCGGACACGGACAACAACCTCACCTACCAGGCGCTTCCGCTGCTGCTGGTTCTGCTGGTCGCAGCCATTTGCCTGAGCCGGCTTTTCAAGGTGACGTTCACGGCGAGCCGTGTGTTGCCGCGGTTTGGGACCGCTGGTTGCCCGCTCAATTACCGCGTGGTGGTGAAGAACCTTTCCCGGCATGGCCAGAGCGGCCTGAGCCTGTTGGAGAACCTGGCCGCCCCCTGGCCACCGTTCCAGGAATGGCTGGCCGTGCAGCGTGCGGAGCAAAAGGTGCTCCGCTCATTTCGCTTCAGTGGTCGGCGGTCACTCAACCCATTCAAGGTGGCGCTGGCGAAGGACGCCTTGGTTCCGACGATGGCGGCGGGCCAGGAAGTGGAGGTGCAAGTGGAGCTGACGCCGCTCCGGCGGGGCATTCTACGGTTGACCGGGGTTACGCTGGCCCGCCCCGACCCGTTCGGATTGTTCCGCGCGCTCAGCACGGTGCTACTGCCGCAGACGGTGCTCATTCTGCCGAAGCGCTATCTGTTGTCGGCGGTCGCGCTGCCGGGCGCCGCAAGATACCAGGAAGGCGGCGTGGCTCTGGCGGCGCATGTCGGCCAGAGCGAGGAGTATGTGGCCCTGCGCGATTACCGCCATGGCGATCCCATGCGGCACATTCACTGGCGGAGCTGGGCCAGGGTGGGCAAACCGGTGGTGAAGGAGTTCGAGGACGAATTCTTTGTCCGCCACGCGCTGGTGCTGGACACGTTCATGGAGGATGCCCACAGCGAGGTGTTCGAGGAGGCGGTGTCGGTCGCAGCCTCGTTCGTCTGCACCCTGCCCACCCAGGAATCATTGCTCGACCTGCTGTTCGTCGGCCCGCAGTCCTATTGCTTCACCGCGGGGCGGGGAGTTGCGCATGTGGAACAGATGCTGGAGATTCTGGCATCGGTGCGGGCCTGTTCGGATCAGCCTTTTCTCGCGCTGGAGCACCTGGTGCTGAGGCACGTCGGGGTGGTGAGCGGGTGCGTCTGTGTGCTGGTCGCCTGGGATGAGCAGCGGCGCGACTTCGTCCGGAAGCTGAAAGCGCTGGGGATCCCCGTGCTGATACTGATCATCGTGCCGCCGGGTCAGGGCCGGAATCTGGAGCCGGGGCCGCTCGGCGACGAGCCGGATCGGTTCTTCGTGCTCGAAGCCGGGCAGATGGAAACGGGCCTGACCAAGCTCAAATGATGAGCGTCGAAATGGATGCCGGGGCGCTGGAGCCTTAAGAATTAGCTTCTGCCGGGGCGCAAAGTGGTGTTCAATTTCCGCCGATATGAGCCAAACACATCCGCTGACGACCACGACGTTTGAGCTGCCCGGTTACCGGGTGGCCAAATCCTTCGGTGTGGTGCGCGGTATTGTAGTGCGCTCCCGCTCGATTGTGGGCAATTTCGGCGCACATATCCAAAGCCTGTTCGGCGGGAACATCTCGATCTACACTTCGCTATGCGAACGGACGCGCGAGGATGCGTTCAACCAGATGATTACCCATGCAGGGGAGCTGGGGGCCAACGCGGTCGTCGGCGTCCGTTACGACGCGACGGAGATCGGCCCGGGCATTACCGAGGTCTTGTGCTATGGTACGGCGGTGTGTGTGGAGCGGGCGACTTAGTCGATAGTGGTGTAGGCTGATAGTCGATAGTCTGGGAACACCAGGGCTTTGGGTTCGGAACGATCGGCCTCAATTCTCAGCCAATAACTAAAAATGTCAGGACATAGCAAATGGTCAAAGGTTAAGACCTTCAAAGGCGCGATTGACGCGAAGCGCGGGAAGATCTTCTCGAAGCTGAGCAAGGAAATCGCCATCGCCACCAAAATCGGGGGCGGTGATCCGAATATGAACCCGCGCCTGAGGATGGTGCTGCTCAAGTGCCGCGGGGCGAACATGCCGCGCGAGAACATCGAGCGGGCGATCAAGAAAGGCACCGGCGGCGGCGAGACTGCCAACTTCGAGGACCTGACCTACGAGATCTACGGACCGCACGGCGTGGCCATCCTGGTCGAGGTGAGCACCGACAATCGCAACCGGACCGCCTCGGAGATCCGCAGCCTCGTCACCAAGGTCGGCGGCAGCATCGCCACGCAAGGTTCCGTGACCAGGCTCTTCCACCGCAAGGGGCAGATCATCATCCCCCGCGACGCGGCCAACGAAGACCAGTTGATGGAGGTGGCGCTGGAGGCCGGCGCGGAGGATTTCAAAGCGGAGCCGCAAGGATATGAGATTATCACCGACCCAGCTCACTTTGAAGCGGTCAACAAGCAGATCGAGGCCAAGGGCATCAAAGCCGATGCGGCGGGAGTGACGGAGCTGCCAACGGTCACCGTGCCGCTGGCGAACGAGCAGGCGGTGGCGGCCGTGAACAAGCTGATTGACGCGCTGGAAGACCACGATGACGTGAAAGAGGTCTATTCCAACGCGGAACAACCCGACGATGAAGACAAAAGCTGAAACCCTGAAACGCTGAAACGTGAAACGTGAAGGAAATCCGAATGAAATGGCACGCTCCCCAGCTCACGTTTCACGTTTCACGTTTCACGCCTCACAAGTGCGAGTGCGCGAATGAAGATTAAGCCGCTCAGGGAGGACAGTCTGGTGGCGCGCTGCCTGGCGTGGCTGGCTCGCATGGTATTCGGGCATCGGCGCCTATTCTTCTATTCGCAGTTGGCGCTGTTTGCGCTTTGCATCTTCTACACGGTCGAATGCCTGCAATTCGACACCAACCGCAGCAATTTGGTAGGAGCCAACAAGAGCTACCACCAGAATTATCTGCGGTTCAAGAAGGAGTTTCCGACCCAGGATGACCTGGTGGTGGTAGTCGATAGCGAGAACGCCGAGAAGAACCGCCAGTTTGTGGAGCGGCTGGGGGCCAAGCTCGAGGCTGAACCGAAGGTGTTCCATAACGTGTTTTACAAGGGGGACCTTAAGATGCTGGGCCCCAAAGCACTCTTGTTCGTTCCCGACGAAGACCTGGCCGGCCTGGGCCAGAAGCTGAAGGATTTCCATCCCTTCCTCACACAGTTTACCCGCACGACGAACCTCGTGTCGCTCTTCAACATGGTTTGCGCGCAGTTCCGCACGGCTAAGCAGGAAACCAACGCCGCAAATGAATCCCTGGTCAAAGTGTTGCCGGCGCTGGAACGTATTATCACTCAGGCCACGGCCAGCATCCGCCGCTCGGGTACGCCTCCGTCGCCGGGGATCACGGCTTTGTTCAACCCAGGGGAAGAAGCGCAGCGGAAGATTTACCTCACCTTCGACAAGGGACGCATTTACCTGGCGACGTGCCAGGCGCCCGACGATAAGCTGAACAGCGCCGCAGTGGCGCGCCTGCGGCAGTTGGTGGAGGAAACGCAGACTGAAGTGCCGGGGCTCAACGTCGGCCTGACCGGGGAGCCGGTGTTGGAGATGGACGAAATGGCCCAATCACAGAAGGACACCGCCCTGGCCGCCGTGGTGTCGCTGGTGCTCTCCGCGCTCATTTTTATATACGGCTACGGGGAGACCGGCCGGCCGGTCAAAGCGACGTTTTGCCTGATCATCGGACTGGGCTATACGCTGGGCTTTGCGACGTTGGTCGTCGGCCATCTCAACATTCTCACGATCACGTTCCTGCCGATCCTGATCGGCCTGGCCATTGATTACGGTGTTCACTTGATCTCCCGCTATGAAGAGGAACTGCGGCACGGAAAGAGCGAAGAGGCGGCGTTGACCAAAGCGATGGTCTATACCGGGCAAGGCATTTTGACCGGCGGCTTGACTACCGCCGGCGGGTTTCTCGCGATGGGGTTGACCCACTTCAAAGGCATTCAGGAGATGGGCATTATCTGCGGCGGGGGCCTGGTGATCTGCCTGATTCCGATGATGACGATGCTGCCGGTGTTGCTGCTGCGCGGGCGCCAAAACGTCATTGACCACGTAAAAGGCGATCTTGCCGAGCGCCGGGCAAGAATCGAGGGCCTGTGGTTGGGGCGACCGCTTTGGACCGCCGGTATCACGCTAGCGCTGTGCGGGGTGGCGGCGACCCAGATCCACAAGGTTTACTTCGATTACAACCTGCTCAACTTGCAGAGCGATGGGCTGCCGGCGGTAGAATATGAAAGGGACCTTATCGCCTCGGCTACCAAGTCAGTTCTGTTCGGAGCCGTAATTGCCACTAACTTTCAGCAAGCCGCAGCATTCGAGCAACAGATTACCAATCTCCCCGCGGTGGCGGGCGTGGATTCGATCACCAGTTTCGTGAGTGAGAACCAAAGCAACAAACTGCCGTTCGTCGGCGCGATCAAGCGAGACCTTGCCTCCATCCAGTTTGGCTGCCCGGACGCCAAGCCGGTCGATGTTCAGGAACTCAGCGCGACGCTCTACTCCTTGCGCGGCTACCTCGGTGCCGCGGTGGACGTTGTTCAGAAGGACTCCCCCGACCTGGTGCCGCAGTTCAATTCCCTGCGGGACGCCATCGAGGGTTTGCGCAAAGAATTGCTGCGAGGCGGCACCAACCAGGTCGCCGCGAACGCCCTCAAGCTGGCCGAATACCAACAAAGCCTCTTCAATGACGTCCGGGAAACGTTCGAGGCCTTGCGGAACCAGGACAACCGCGCCCCCCTGGGCGCGGCGGATTTGCCGGACGCGTTGCATGACCGGTTCGTCGGCGTCACCGGAAAGTACCTGCTGATAGTCTATCCCAAGGGGGACATCTGGAATCGCCAGGTCCAGAAGGTGTTTATTGAGCAGGTGGGGAAGATCTATCCTGATGTGACCGGCACGCCTGTCCAGCTTTACCACTACACGGCCCTGCTCAAAAGCAGCTACGAGGAAGCGGCGTGGTATTCGCTCGGCGCGATTGCAATCCTGGTACTCATCCATTTCCGCAGTCTTTTCTGCGTTGTGCTTGCGCTGGTGCCGGTGGCGATCGGTTCACTATGGCTGGGTGGCTTGATGGGCTGGCTGGGTGTCCCGCTCAACCCGGCGAACATCATGACTCTGCCACTGGTTATTGGCATCGGGGTGACTAATGGCATCCACATTCTCAACCGATATGCGGAAGAGCAGACGCCGAACATCCTGGCGCGAAGCACCGGCAAGGCCGTGCTGGTCTCCGGCTTGACGTCCATGGCTGGTTTCGGCAGTCTGATCCTGGCACAGCACCGGGGAATCCACAGTCTGGGTTGTGTGATGACGGTAGGACTGGCGACCTGCATGATAGCAGGGCTGACGTTCTTGCCGGCGCTCTTGAACCTCCTGATGCGTCCGCACGCAATAATAGAACAACCCAGTGCCGACAATGCACGATCGACACTGGGTCGGGAGGAACCGAGGTAAAAACCTCAAGTACGCAAAAATATTATACCAATGGCGATTAAAGTCAATCCCTATGTTTTGTATCCTATCAGTGACAAAATGGGCATTACGATAACGTTACCGCCCACGTCTCAATGCCCCTGGAACCGCTGGCGACCATTGCACGCGCGGAGACGTCGGTCATGAGTGTAACGCAGGATTTGACTCCATTGCCGCAAAAATCGGGGCGGCGCGCCTTGGGACCTTCACCGACAAGGCTCACGGCTTGCCTTTTGCTATCCAGCATGCTCATGGTGGTCAGCGTGTCGCCGAGTGTATTCGGGTCTGACACCCTGCACGCCGGTTTCCTGTTCGATGAGTTCGACCTGACGCTGACACCCGGGCACCGGACCGAAGCGGTGGGTCCGTTTTTCTATTCTGAGCAGAAGGAGACACGAAGCACCTGGGCGGTGCCCCCGCTGCTCTCCTACTCGGTTGATCCTGAAACCGAATCCAAGGAGTTCGACATCCTTTACCCGTTGGTGACCTACGATCGCTACGGCGAACAATATCGTTGGCAATTCTTTCAATGGCTCAGCTTCCCCGGCGGACCCACGCAGCAGGAGACCGCACGGGACCGTTTCACCCTCTTCCCGCTGTATTGGCAGCAACGCTCCTCGGACCCGAGCGAGAATTACACGGCCGTCTTCCCATTTTACGGCCACATCAAACACCGGCTCTTCCGGGATGACAACTTCTTTGTCATGTGGCCATTGTATAGCCAGACCCGAAAAAGGGATGTGGTGACCGACAATTATGTCGTACCCATTTTCAGCCTCCGCCACGGCGACGGGCTGCAGGGCTGGCAGTTTTGGCCACTGATTGGGAAGGAACACAAAGAGGTCACCACCCAGACCAACGGCTTCGGTGACATCACAACCATTGGTGGGCACGACAGCTTTTTTGCGCTCTGGCCGCTGTTCTTCAACAACCGGAGCGAGATCGGCACCACGAACGTGCAGTGGCAGCAAGCGTCCGTCCCCGCCTATAGCTTCCTGCGTTCGCCGATGCGTGATTACACCGGAATCTTGTGGCCGTTCTTTAACTACGTGGATGACCGCGGGCAAAAATACCGCGAATGGGATGCCCCCTGGCCGCTGATCGTTTTCGCCCGCGGAGAAGGCAAGAACACCACTCGCGTATGGCCCTTCTTCAGCCACGCCCGCGCCGCGACGGTGGAAAGCGGTTTCTATCTCTGGCCGCTCTATAAATACAACGCGATGCACTCCGCGCCGCTTGAACGCAAACGCACCCGCATTTGCTTCTTTCTCTACTCGGACGCGACTGAAAAGAACACTCAATCGCAGGAGGTGCGGCGGCGGGTTAATTTCCTGCCGTTTTACTCGTATCACCTTGACTTCAACGGGAACAGCCGGCTGCAGGTGCTGTCGGTGCTGGAGCCGTTTACGCCCACCAGCAAGAGCATCGAGCGCAATTACTCCCCGCTCTGGTCGCTCTGGCGCGCGGAGAAAAGCCCGCGGACCGGGGCCAGCAGCCAATCGCTACTCTGGAACCTGTATCGGCGCGATGCGACGCCCGACGCCAAAAAATGCTCGCTCCTGTTTGGGCTTTTCCAGTATCAATCCAGCTCCAAAGGCAAAAGTATGCGCTTGTTCTATATTCCCTTGGGCGGGGCAAAGGCCCCGGCGCAGGGCGAGCCCAAGCCCGTCCGGCCGATGGTCGAGTAGCCAAGCGGCGCTAGTTGAGCCACATTGGCAGGCACGTGTTGATTGGTTAATGCATTTGACGTATTTGATCCTATAGCTGTTGCGGTATGTTTCAAAACATTGGAGAAATGGTGCTGCTGTTCTGGCGCACACTGCTGGCACTGCCGCTGACCTGGCGCCAGCGCCGAAAGGTGCTCGATCAGTTCTTCGAGATCGGCAATGCCAGCCTGCTGACAGTCTGCATCCTTTCCTTTTTCACCGGTGGTGTCATCGCCCTCCAGACCGGTCCGCTGCTGGTCGAGCGCGGCTTGGGCAGCTACGTCGGCGGGGTGGTCGGCTATTCCATCGCCAAAGAACTGGCACCCATGATGATGGCTATTCTGATTGCGGGCCGCATTGGCTCGGCCATGGCGGCGGAAATCGGCTCGATGCGCATTTACCAGGAAATTGACGCCCTCCGCACGATGAACATCAGCCCGATCCACTATCTGGTGCTGCCGCGCCTGGTCGCCATTGCGCTTGCGCTGCCCCTGCTGGTCACCATCGCTATCCTGGGGGGGTGGTTGGGGGGCTTGGTGGTATGCGCCGCCAATGATCACATCGCTGTCTCCTCAGCGGCGTTCTTCTCCGCGCTCCGATCCGCGGTGGACGTGCAGGATGTCGCCAACGGCGTCTTCAAGAGCTTCATGTTCGCCCTCATCATTGGCGTGGTCTCTTGTCATCAGGGGCTGACTACGCGCGGCGGCCCGCGCGGCATCGGACGCTCCGTCACCAAGGCGGTCGTCAATTCTATCATCCTCATCGTCATCTTTGACTACCTCCTGACCCGCATCCTGATGACCTAATGAACGGTTCTTCCTCCAATCAAAATGGTGTCGGCATCCAGGTGCGCGGGCTGCGCAAGAGCTTCGACGGACAGGAGGTCTTGCGGGGCCTGGATTTCGACGTCCATCCGGGGGAGATCTTCGTGATCATGGGTCCCAGCGGCAGCGGGAAGACAGTCTTGCTTAAACATCTCATCGGCCTGGAGGAGCCAGACGCGGGGGAAATCCTCATCGAAGGCCAACCCATCCAGTCGCCGGAGGTCATGAGCAAATACCGCATGGCCATGGTCTTTCAATCCGGCGCGCTGCTCAGTTCGCTCAGCGTCGGGGAAAACGTCGGACTCTACTTGGATGAACACCGGCTCCACCCGCCGGCGGAGATCGCCCGCATCGTGGCCGAGAAACTGGACGTCGTCGGCCTCAAGGGCACGGAGGATAAGATGCCCAGTGAGCTTTCCGGCGGCATGAAAAAGCGCGTGGCGATCGCCCGTGCGCTGATCATTGAGCCGCAACTGATTCTGTATGACGAGCCCACCAGCGAGTTGGACCCGTTGTCGGCGGTGGTCATCGCGCGCGAGATTCTGCACCTAAAGGACCGTATTCACGTCACCTCCCTGGTCGTCTCGCACGATCGAGATCTGGCCTTTGGCGTCGCCGATCGCATTGCGGTCATCAACCAGGGCCGGATTCTGACTATCGGCACCCCCGAAGAGGTCAGACGGCATCCCGATCCGCTGGTGCAGGAGTTTCTCAATGCCGATTTCAAACGCCCACCTTCCCCTTTAGAACTAAAAAGTGAACCTGTATGAGAAACACCCTTGAAACCCGCATTGGCCTTTTCGTCGCCCTCACCTTGCTGGCCGCCGCCATCATCCTGGAACGGGTCGGCAGCTTCGAAGCCTTCCAGCAAGGCCGGCAAGTGAAAGCCCTGTTCAGTGAAATCCAGGACCTCAAGATCGGTGACCGCGTCAAAATGGCAGGCGTCGAAGTCGGGCGGGTCCAGAGCATCCAACTCACCAACAATAAGGTGATGGTCGTGATGAAAGTGCGCCCCACAGCGGACATCAAGACCGACAGCGCCGCCACGATCAAGTTCATGGGGTTGCTGGGTCAGAATTTCGTCGCGGTTGACTTCGGCACGCCGCGCGGCGAACCAGTGAAGGACAACCAGTTTATTGACACGAAGGAGCAGGCCGACCTGAGCGCCATTATGCAGAAGCTCGACAATGTGGCTGGCGGCGTGGAGAAGATGACCGAGAGCTTCACCGGCTTCAAGATCGACACCTTCCTCGGGCCGCTCAGGGATTTCATTATCGCCAATAAAGACCCGCTCACGGCCACGCTTTCCAATATGCAGACGATGACACTCGAGGTCTCCTCACAGATAGCGCAGGGCAAAGGCACGCTGGGGAAACTCCTTAAAGATGAAGCGCTCTACAATACCGCCCTCAACAGTCTCAGCAACCTGCAGGATACTGCTACTGAAATGAAGACAACGGTTGCTGAAGCACGCAAGGCTGTTGACCAAATCAATTCCGGCCAGGGCACGGTCGGCATGCTGCTCAAGGATGACAAGCTTTACCGTGAGACCACCGACGGGATGACCAACCTGAAGGAAATTCTGCAGAAGATGAATCAGGGTCAAGGGTCGGTCGGCAAGCTGATCAACGACCAGGAATTTTATCGGAATATCAAGCTGACCCTGCAAAAACTCGACCAGGCAACCGAGGGCCTGGAGGATCAGGGACCACTAAGCGTGCTCGGCCTGGTCGTCGGCAAGCTGTTCTGAGGCTCGCGGATTGCCACTGCAACCCCGGGGATGACATGGGAGCCCGGCTTGCCGGGGAGACCTGCGCCGCTTCGACTCCAAGGCCGTGCCGTAGCCGCGAGCGCGGGCCGTGCTC
>Ga0118677_10006353_pt2 | contig 13324 bp, 13 predicted proteins | sample AliMusrvi5mmetaG_FD_86154 | JGI IMG/M metagenome (GOLD analysis project Ga0118677, IMG submission 86154)
TAATATGATCTCGCCCACCTTCGCTTCTTTGCAATAAAAATTTTCAGCCTGACAACCTGATACCAGCACAAACCCTCTTAGCCTGTACGCCCCTTACCGGAGGCCTATCGGAGGGAGGGAAGAGAACCTGTTAATTCACCTGTACTGCAGGTACCGCAACGGAAGCAGCCTTTCTGGTCAGAAATTTCGGCTTAAACATCAGTATCAGCACCGGCACAAAAAATACCGCGCCAAGGCAATTGAACAACAGCACAACTGCCAGCATGATGCCCATCTGGGCCTGAAATTTCAGCGGCGACAGTGCCCAAACCAGGAGCCCGAGCACCAGGGTGCCGGCGATATAAATAATTGATTTTGAATAGCTCATGATAGTGCGCATGAGCGCGGTTTCCATGGAGATGCCCGGGTCCTTGCGCTTTTCCTCCTCGCAGCGGGCCAGCAGATAGATGCCGTAGTCGACGCCCATGCCGATGCCCGAGGCGGACACGGGCAGCGTGGAAATCGACAAACCTATGCCATTGATGGCCATATAGGCAAATGCCATATAATTTGACAAGAGCAGGGGAATGGTCAGGATCAGGCCGGCTTTAAGCGAGCGAAATTCAATGGCCACGCAGATAAACACACCCAGCAGCGCATACAGAAGGGTTTCCAGTTGCTTGCGCGCCACCATTTCATTGATTGCCGCTTCGGTGCCGATAACGCCGCCGCACAGCTTGTACCGAAAGCCCTCCGGAAGCTTTGAAAGCTTTTCAATATACTCCTTGGCCGCAGCAATGGCCTTCTCGATCGTGGGGCCGGTCTTGTCCATATAGAACAGGGCGATATTGGTCTGCCGCAGTTTGGGGTCGAGAAACTTGTTCATGTCGCCCGGGTCCCCTGATTGCATAAGGCCGACGAGATACGTGCTGGCCGTTGGCCCGTCTTCCGGCAAGCCGTACCACTTGGGATCATCTTCATGAAATTTTTGCGGCATGGCCATAAGTGGGCCAATGATATTCTGCGCTCCGACCGAGCCGGAATTGCGCATCATATAGGTCGTGAAATTTTTCATATCCTGCATGACTGCAAGGTTGGTGAGAGAGCGGACCTTGTCGCCCTCAAGCACTACGTACAGCGGGTTGATAAGCGGCAGGTTCTGATTGATGCGCACGCTGTCCTGATTATAGCGCGATGAGGGGTAGAGCAGATTCGACCCGACCTGCGCATCCCCGATGATAATGACATCAGCATAATAGTAGGATACAAGCATTACCGCGGCAACCGTGCCCAGAACCCACCACCTGCCGTGGCCGATAATCCAGGGCCCCAGCCAGTCGGCAAACCGATTGGCCAAACCTTCCCTCCGCTCATCCTTTTTCTGCTCATGCTGTATGTGGGCAAGAAATTTTGCCGAGACCGGCACATAGGTCATCAGCACCGGCGTCATGATCAGGCCGACGATGACCGTAATGAATGACCAGAATGCGCCGGCGATGGCCATATGCTGCAGCATGGGCACGGGCGTTATGGCCACGATGGCAATGCCGAAGGCGTCGGTAACGATGCTGGTAAGCCCGGGAATAAACATCTCCACAAGGATGACGCGCACGCCGGCGGCTGCGTCTCTGGTTTTTATATATTCTTCAAAATAGCGGTTGTAGAGCTGGTGGCTGTGCCGGAAGGCCATGAGGGAAATGAGAAAGGGCATAACGAAAATGAGCGGGTCCAGATTATAGCCCATGAAAGCATAAAACCCCAGGCCCCACACGCCCGACACCACTGCGGCAAGGGGCACGAAAATGGCCGCCATGACAGAGCGGTAGGCAATAAACAGCAGGAGGGGAATGAGTATGCCCGTGCCGAGCATGATCCAGTTCATGGTCTGGATATAGCCGGCTACAATACCCAGATGCATGGGGTGCCCCACGATGGACACGGTGGTATTTTCATCTTCTGTTTCCACGCGCAGCCGGTCAAGCTCGGTTTTTATTTTGGTATAATCAAGCTCCTCCTCGAAAAAGTCGGCGAATATGAGGCATTTCTTCGAGTCAAAGGAGACATAGGAGCCGTAATATGCCTCATTGGAGTAGACCGCCTCTTTGAGCTTGTTCATCTCCTGTTCGGTCCTGGGCACGTCGGGCCACATGAGCGGCTTGGCTTCCATGCCCCAGGAGGTAATTTTGGGGTTTTTGATCTTGCGGGATGCCATGGAAAGAATCTTGTACTTGTCGACGCCGGGAACTTTTTCCAGCTCACTGGTGATATGGCGGACCTTTTCAAGGGTCTTTGCCGTGAAAATATCGCCCTCTTTCACCGACACCATCATGACCAGGAAATTTGCGCCACCGAAGGTTTCGCGAAATTCATTGTGTATTTTTATATATTCGTGGTTTTGAGGCAGCAGTTCATTGAAATTCGTGGAGATGGTGAGTTTGCGGCATTCCCAGCCGAAGGCAAGCGTAATAAGCCCGATAATGCACAGCACGAGCAGGCGGCGCCGTATGACAAAATCGGCAAATCCATTCATTAATTTTTCCATTTCATTCCCTTCTCTCCCAGCCGTTGCAAACCAGCCTGTTTGTGAATGTGGAACTTCGATGGAGCTTCGCTTTACCTCCGGTCAACTGAGATGTCGCAACCGGGAGCAAGTCCCGGCTGCGACAGACATTGTTTGAGACGTCGGGTGAAACGTCATTTGTTACATATTCGCTTCGGTGCATTCACCGGCCGCATTTATTTCTTCTTCGGCAGATTTCTCTTGCACCTTTACCGTGCGGGTCAAAAATTTCGGCTTAAACATCAGTATCAGCACCGGGATCATAAACACTGCCCCGAGGCAGTTAAAGAAAAGCACCACCGCCAGCATGATACCCATCTGCGCCTGGAACTTCAAGGGTGACATGGCCCACACAAAAAGCCCGAGCACCAGGGTGCCGGCGATATAAATAATTGATTTGGAATAGCTCATGATGGTGCGCATGAGCGCGGTTTCCATGGATATGCCCGGGTCCTTGCGCTTTTCCTCCTCCACGCGTGCCAGAAGGTAAATGCCGTAGTCGACGCCCATGCCGATACCCGAGGCTGACACGGGCAGCGTGGCTACAGATAGGCCTATATGATTAAAAGCCATGTAGGCAAAAGCCATATAGTTTGAAACAAACAGCGGTATCGTCAGGATGAGGCCGGCCTTGACCGAACGGAACTCAAGCGTGCAGAAGCAGAAAACCCCCAGCAGCGCCAGTATGAGGGTCATCAGCTGACACCGTTCCACCATTTCATTGGTGGCCGCCTCGGTGCCGATCACGCCGCCGGCCAGCTTATATTTAAAGCCCTCGGGCAGCTTTGAGTATTTTTCGATATACTCCTTGGCCGTGGCAATGGCCCGCTTGATGGTGGGTCCGGTCTTGTCCATATAGAAAAGGGCTATATTGGTCTGCCGCAGCTTGGGGTCGAGAAACTTGTTCATGTCGCCGGGGTCGCCCGACTGGGTGAGGCCGATCAGATAGGTGTTGGCCGTAGACGGGTCCTCTGACAACCCCCCCCACTTGGGATCATCCTCGTGAAATTTCTGGGGCATGGCCATCAGGGGACTGATAATATTTTGAGCGCCCACGCTGCCTGAATTGCGCATCATGTAGGACGAGAAATTTTTTATATCCTTCATGACCTCAAGGTTTGTCAGCGAGCGGACCTTTTCACCCTCCAGGACGACATAGAGGGGGTTGATGAGCGGCAGATTGTGGTTGATGCGCACGCTGTCCTGATTGTAGCGCGAGGAAGGATACAGCAGATTTGAGCCCACTTCAGCATCGCCGATGATCAGATGATCGGAGCCGAACCAGGAGATGATCATAACCAGGGCGCAGGCGATGATGGTCAGCCAATAACCCTTTTTGCTCACCAGGCAGGGGCCGAGCCAGTCGGCAAACTTGTTGGCAAAACCCTCACGGCGCTCGTCCTTCAGCCGCTCATTCTCGATATGCCGCAAAAACCGCTCCGAGATGGGGAAGTAGGTCAGCATCAGGGGCGTCATGATAAGGGCTGCAAAAACCGTATTCATGGCCCAGAAGCTGCCCGCGATGGCCATGTGCCGGAGCATGGGCACAGGAACAAGAGCGATAATGGCGATGCCCAGCGCCTCAGTGCAGATACCGATAAACCCCGGAACAAACATGGACTGAATGATTACCCGGACGCTTTCCCTGGCATCTTTATGAATTATATACTCCTCGAAATAGCGGTTAAACAGCTGGTGGCTGTGCCGGAACGACATGAGGGAAATCAGAAAGGGCATCACGAAAATAAGAGGATCAAGGGTATAGCCCATGAAGGAATAAAACCCCAGGCCCCAGATGCCTGAAACAATAGCGGCTAGAGGAAGAATAATCACTGCCGACAGGGACCGGTAGGCAAGATAGAGCAAAAACGGAATAAGCAGGCCCGTGCCGATCATAATGTAATTCATTATTTGTATATAGCTTGCCACTACGCCCAGGTGCATGGGATGGCCGACGATGGATACGGTGGTGTTTTCGTCTTCCGTGTCAGCGCGCAGTTTCTCAAGGGCATTGTATATCTTGGTATAGTCGAGCTCCTCCTCGAAAAAGTCGGCGAATATGAGGCATTTTTTCGAGTCAAAAGAAACATAGGAGCCGTAATAAGCCTCATTGGAGTATATGGCCTCCCGCAGCTTTTTCATGTCCTCCTGAGTTTTTGGAACATCAGGCCACATGAGCGGCTTGGCTTCCATGCCCCAGGAGGTGATCTTCGGGTTTTTGATCTTGCGGGACGCCATGGAGATAATTTTATACCTGTCAACTCCCGGCACCTTCTCAAGCTCATTGGTGATATAGCGGACCTTTTCAAGGGTTTTGGTGTTGAAAATGTCGCCCTCTTTTACCGACACCATCATGACCAGAAAATTGGCGCCGCCGAAGGTCTCGCGGAACTCATTGTGTATCTTGATATATTCATGGTTCTGCGGCAGCAACTCGTTGAAATTGGTGGAGATGGTGAGCTTGCGGCACTGCCAGCCGAACAGCACCGTCACGGCCAAGATGAGCATGAGCACGAATAAACGATTTTTTATTATAAAATCAGTAAACCGGCCCATTATTTTTTCCATAACATGTCTTCCTTTTTTTCAATTGTCAAAAAAATCAGCCCCGTGTGCAGCCGCGCAAAAATCTTATTTTTGCTGCGCAACGGAGATACCGGAAAGCACTCGCCACGAGCCGGCGCCATCATCGGTCTTGAGAATGGTGCCTCGAGCTCCCACGGCTATGCCGTGCTGAGCATCGGCCATAGCAATGTCGCGAAGCCATGACTTTGTGCTGTCGGAACTAGAGCTCATCCGCCAGGTGGCGCCACCGTCGGCGGAAACAAGCGTTGTGCCCTTCTGCCCTGCCACAAGACAGGTCTTGCCTTTGCACGTTACTTTATAGAGAGTTATTTTACTGGTCTCCGCGGGATTGTTCACCTTGCGCCAGGCCGCCCCGCCGTTGAGGGTTGTGATGATGGTGCCGTCCATGCCGCAGGCAAATCCATTTGCCGGGTCGCTGAAATAAACGCCATAGAGCGAAGGGGCGAATGATTCCCACTCCGTATCGGTCGCAACCGGAATTAGCTCTTTGCATTCCTGTTTCAGCCAGGTCGCGCCGCCATCAGCCGTCGCGTAAATAGTGCCGTATTCTCCCACAATCCAGCCGTGCAGAGCATCGGCAAATGACACGTCATTATAAATTTTATCTTCCCCTGCCCCCTGTTTCTGCCAGATCGCACCGCCGTCTGCCGTGTGAAGTATGGTCCCGAAATCCCCCACGGCCCAGCCATTGCGCTCATCGGAAAATGACAGGGCAAAAAGATGGCTTGTAATGCCGGTTTCCTGCTTAACCCAGGTTGCGCCGCCGTCGGCCGTGTGCAAAACGGTTCCGGCGCGTCCCGCGATCCAGCCCGTCGTCGGGTTGACAAAAAATACATCGCAGAGGCTGTTGGTGACCGGGCTTTTCTGCGGCTTCCAGCTCGCGCCGGCATCGGCACTGTGGACGATAACCGAATCAAATCCCGCCACCCAGATATTCAGCGGGTCGGGGCTTGCAATGGCGAACAAATGATTAGGGGTGACAAAGGTAAAGGGCGGCTTTGGCGGCTGGGCCTGCGGCTTTGCGCACGACATAATAACCAGACAGCACAGGAGACTGATCAGAAGGGCTGCTGCATGTCTGTGCTTTATATTTATTGACTGTACTTTCATGGCCGATCCTTTCTTGTTTAGCTTATTCACGCACGTGCCATACCAGGAATTTGCAGAAAGCATGCCATGTTGTGCGGAGTGCTTTAAAAATAAAAAACGGAGTAATTAAGGATGGTTACTGCGCAGCAGCAGCTTTTTTTTCGGAAAGATTCATGTTTTAACGCAATTTTATGTGCAGATATTCTCAGGCTGGTTGCAAATGTGCACAATTGCGCTTGTTGCACACAAACATCTTAATTTTTCGGCCCAGGTACAGGTTGCGGGAAATAGCGCAAAGCAAAAACAAACCGGGATAAAAAGAGATGTAAGGGCAATAAAAAATATGGCGCTCAAACCGATAAAGCGGTGAGCCTCAGCCGTAACATAGAAAACCGATGTAAGCTCATCTATGAGCGTGATGATGGCCACAGATAACCAGGTGAGCCACCACCGCCCCCTTGAGTAGTAGGAAAGAAGATTCTGCTTGCGCAGAATAAAGACAAAAGCGGCAACAAGCCCGATATTGAGCAGGATCAGAATTTGAGTTTTCATGTCCAGACTGAGAGTTTTACTGAAAAAGTGGCAATGATAATGCTTTTATTTTCAAATTCAATCTATTTTTTGGAAAAAATTTAGTGCATACTGCGGATTGCCCCTTCGAAGTGGCAATCCGCGATTATTTTTACACAAAAACCGCAATGTGTTATACTTTCAAAAATTACAAACAGGACAGGTTCATTATCATGCAGTTTAAAATTATTATGGCACTCGCAGTCAACGTGATGTTCCTAAGCACAGCAGCCGATGCCGGCCAGTTGCGGGATCTTTACCGGCAGGTGGCGCCGGCCATTGTGCTCATTCGAACCATGCAGACCGACATGGTACAAACCTTGCCATCTGAAGGGCAGCCCCAGTTTACCACTTCGTCGGGTCTGGGGTCGGGGGCGCTTATCTCACCTGACGGCAAAGTGCTGACCGCTGCTCATGTGGTGCAATCAGCCGATGCGGTGGCAGCGGTATTTCAGGACGGCACGCTGGTTCCTGCTAAGGTTTTAACCTCTGCGCCCTATGCCGATGTTGCCATCATTCAGCTTGAGAGCGTTCCCAAAAACATTACACCGCTGAAAATAGGCAATTCCGAAGACATGGAGCCCGGCGATGAAGTCTGCGTGATCGGAGCGCCCTACGGACTCAGCCATACGCTGACAGCTGGCCATATCAGCGCGCGGCACAAAACCGGCGGGCTTCTCGGAAATCTGCAGAGCATTGAACTGCTGCAAACCGATGCCGCCGTGAACATGGGCAATTCAGGCGCCCCGCTTATGAATATGAAGGGAGAGATCGTGGGCGTGGTGAGCCATATCGTAAGTCAGTCGGGCGGGTCGCAAGGCCTGGGCTTTGCCGTTGCCTCATCAGTGGTACAGCATCTGCTGATTGATCAAAAAGCGCTCTGGACCGGCATTGATTTTTTCCCGCTTACGGGTGATCTGGCGCGGGTCTTTAACCTGCCGCAGGATGCGGGCCTGCTGGTGCAGCGCGTGGCATCGGGTTCGCCAGCCTATAAAATGGGCCTCAAAGGCGGCGCCCTGCAGGTTACCATAGGTGATCAGGAATTTCTTGCCGGCGGCGATGTCATTCTTGAGGTTTTGGGCATAAAGGTGGCAGGCGATGAAAGCGATGTGCAGAGCATTATGCCCCGCATGCGCAAGCTGAAATCAGGCGAGAAGCTTAAAGTTTCCATTTTGCGCAAGGGCAAAGTGCAGAAAGTTTTTTACGAGCTGCCGTGAAAAATGTTTAAAGCTGATCATGTGCATATCTACAATCAACCCAGCAGGGGCAGGTTTGCAACCTGCCCCTGCTATTATTTAATAGCATGAGCATCCAATCCCTTCTGAACCGATTTGCCGGCGAGCCGCTTGACGAGCAGGCCCTCTCGGCCTATGAATCCTGGGCGCTGCGGCATTTTTATAATCGTTCGGAAGTGGCAGACCCGCAGCTTGAAATGACCCTGCAGCTTGACCTCGCTGCAGCCGAATCCGCCTTTCGCAGCGCCTATGCCGGCGCGCCCGGGGCATCCCTTACGGCCTATCTCTACTGGCGTCTGCTGCAGGCCCTGGAGCTGCACCCGTGCTTCACCTGGCGCAGGCTTGACAGCCGGTGGTATGCCTTCAATAATCTGCCCCTGTATTTTCCCGTGGCTGTCGGCGGCCGGGAGCGCTTCAATGACGTGCTGCTTGAAAGCCCCTTCGGGCTTGACTGGCCGATCTTCTGCCTGCGCTATCATGACGCGATTGCAAGCGTTTTGCAGCTCAGAATCCCCTTTGATCCGATCGGCTCCGCTGTCTGGGACATTGCCATATTCATCGGCAACCTGCCGAATCTTCAGTTCACCGCCTTCAGCATCCACCGGCAGACGGTTTCCACCGGCAGGCCGGCTTTCTATTTCGGCAAGCGCTACCATGCAGGCGGCAGCCTGTACCTGCCGCTCTACGTGCAGTTTGATCATGCCAACACCGACCCCTATGTGCTCAACCTTTTTCTTGAAGATTATCAGCGCCTGCTTGCAGGCCGGTAGGTTATGTCATGCATGCCGAAATCCATGCTGCGTATCAGGAAATTCGCAAAATTTATTTTCCACGATGGGACAAATCCCGCTCATGGGATCTGCGGATTTGTGAAAAGCTGCCCTGTTTCGGCTGCTGCAATCGCGATGAGAAGATCATTGCCGTATGGCCAATTCCCGCGGGTGACGGGCTCCGGCTGCTGCTGATTCATGAAATCTGCCACTGCTGCGCAGGATGCGGCCACGGGCCCAAATGGCGGCGGCGCATGCGCCTGGCCGCAGCTGCAGCTCGCAAAAAAGGCATGGGCGATCTTGAAAAACTGCTTGTCGATGAAGCTGCCGCCGCCGGCGCCCAATGCGCAACCGTGCTTGCCGGGAGCGTCTATGCCGCCGTCAAAAACAGTGCTGCGGAATTCCCCTCAGCTGATTTTGAAGAGATACACGCGAGGGTCTGCCGTCGCCTGGGTCTCTGCATGGATGAATTTGAAAAGACCTACCGAAGGGCGCGCAAGGTCTTTGAAAAAATATCGCAGGAGGTTAAAATTTTAAGCCCCTGCGGCAGTGGCCAGGGAGCGCGCAAAAAAGCCATCCGGGTTGACATACCGCCACATAGATAAACAGTTATTGGGCATGTTGTGCCTTACCCGTGAGCGAACGGGAAGAGATAGGTCAGCGGGGAAGGCTTCGCAGGGGTTCAGATTGTCTTTCAGCGAGTTTCATAAGTTCTCCCGGCGCAATTGGCAGCAGTGCTTGGCCTGACAAATAGAAAACATGCAGGTTCGCGGCATCAAGATTTTTTTCGGAATTCATGTCGGAAGATTGGTTTTCCAGAAAAAAGCCTCTAACATCGCGCCGAAGGTCCTGCAGCTCCCTTATCGTCAACGTATCATTTCGGTACCACACCCGGGGGCCTGAGCTGTAGTTGAACGAACCCAGCTCCACCCCGTCGAGCAGAATAGTCGCGCCGTTTGCCGGCTTCGGCAGATGCAGAAGCAGTTGCGATTTGACTAATTGTACATAGGTGGCTTTTCTGACTAAACAATTGGTCCCATCCGACAGTGTCCCCGTCGAGTTGATGCCTTCGGCTAGGATATGGTTGCCCTGGCCAACCGATAAAAAAATGCAAACCGCGCCCGCGCATGCCAGAACAGCATTCCTGTGCTGGCGAACCCCAAGGCGCGTGAGGAGATTTTCGAAAAAGAGCAGCACTGCACATATGAAGGCGGGCAGCGCGTATATGGCATAGTATCGAAAGAAATGATTCGGCATTAATAGCGCAGGCAGAAGGGAGAGCAGCATCCAGAGTGCGAGCCCCCCGAAAAGTTTTGACCAGCAAGACGTTGCAAGGATTGCAGAAATAACGGTAAAAACAATCAGATTAGTAAGGGGGTAGTGGGAGAGAACGCTCCCAACTTCTTCAAAAGGGAGAAAACTCTGGAGCATCCAGCAGGCATACTGGTAAGCGTTTTCCAGAATATGCATTCCCATGGGGGCAAAGAGATACGGATCGGAATCATTTCTTCCAAAGAGTGACTTTTCTGCTGCCATATTGGCGCCCAGAGCAAGCACCACAACGATAAGCAGGGGAAGCACCTGTCGGGCAAGAGACAGAATATTCTGCATCGACCATTTTTTAAGGCGAGTCAGTCCGATGGCTGCCAGGATGAGGGGGAGTGGGAGTATGGACGACTTGAAGAGAATTCCCACAAAAAAGAAGAGCCCTGATAGCATGGAGCGTCCGGAGAGAAACAGGGCAATCGATGTGAAGAAAAAAAACGCGGCGCCGAGATCGAAGATGCCGACGGCCCAGCATAGCGGATCCAGATGAACCGCTACTGCCGAAGCATAGATTAAGCTGCAGAGTACAGCAATTGTTTTATCCTTCGTCAGCAGTTTCATGATACGCAGTACCATGAACGCATTGAGCATGTGGATACAGAGAGCCAAAGCGTGGCAAGGCCAGGCAGTCTCGCCGAAAGCCTTAAACAGCAGATGCAAATAAGTGCGGCCCGCTGGCCGATACATCAACAGCCCTCTAAAAATGAATGCTTTTTCGATACGGGGCAGGGTATCGGACGTGAGACTTTTTTGGAGCTCCCCCCAATCATCTTGAATAAACGGGAGGGAGAGGCATTGCCAGAACGTGGCCGCGGAAACGACAAACAGCAGCAGTGGGTAATGCCATCTGGCGGTTTTCATCCAGGGGGCAGGTTTGCGGGCCGGAGCGCTATCTGTGGCAGTAGGTGTCGCTAACATAGATTAGATCCAGCAAGGAAAATGGATTCACCGTGAGACTGCTTGTGGAAACACTTCAAAACACATGGGCAATAAAAAGTTTACCGCAGAATGCCTTCGGGTCCGTTTATACAACAGCTCAATATATTTTGAAATGATGCTCGTCCGGCTTCAGCTCTGGATCGAGAAATTCTCAAAAAAAACAAATCCATGACAACACCTGGAGCTATGGGAGATGCAGAAGCGACCGTCACCAGAGATCAACTCGCCGCCTGCAGAATTGTATGCTGATAAACAAATCCCCACACATGACTAAGCCGATCCTGATTACCCCTGTGGTGCCCACATTTGATTGTAGGGGATTAAAATTTTACGCCCCTGCGGCAGTGCGTACAAAAACGGCCCTCCAGGTTGACATATCACCACATAGCAGACCGCGCGCCGCGCCGCAAGATGTTTTAGTTTAGTATTGCAGGCCACCCCCGAAACCACATCCCACACCTTGCGCCTTAATCCCGCGTTATTCATGAGCGATAAAAATCCGGCTGGGTCGGACAGGGCCGACAGAACAACACAACAAGTGGCAATGCCTTTCGATAGATCGAAGGCCTGTAATGAGGGGAAATTGGGGGCTGCGGGGGTGGATGGGCACACTTAGGTAATCAGGTGTTTACAGGATACGAAGAACTTGGTATCTTTACAAATGATAATATCCCATGCGGCGAAAAACCCAAAAGCATAATCAGGAAAATCGCTCCTCCATTATTTTACGCAGGTCAAAGCAGTATTTTTTTCAAGAGGTGAAAAGTACGACCATAAAAAAGGAAGCGGGTAAGAAGGATCTTGAATGGCATGACGCCTCATTCTGGGAGAGTGAATGAAGACAATAGTGCAAAATATGTTACTCTTAATTTGTGGGGTTTTGTTGGCATTACTTATTGCAGAAGGTATTGCGAGACTAATCTATACGAAACCATGGTATGCCCGGCTATTAGAAGAACAAACTCATACTAATTGTGATTGGGATTGGGATAGACTTAATTCGCAGGGATTACGAGGTAAAAATTACTCAAATTTAAAACCGTTGCATAGTCATCGTGTCTTGATTTTAGGAGATTCTTTTACGTTTGGCGCTGGTGTGGATGATGATAACGCAACCTTTTCAGCATTATTAGAAAAACAATTAAATTTCGAATTTTCTTCAAAAGGAGAAACTATTGAGATTCTCAATGGAGGGATAATAGCAAGTTTAACGCCCCAATGGGTTGATTTGCTACTAAGAATACAGGATTCTTTTCAGCCCGACGTTATATTAATTGTATTTTTCCTTCGAGATGGGACAAAAACTGGTGCAATTAAAAGCTTTTTTGGCCCTATTCGTAAAGAGATTGAATCAAAAAATACCGACTCTTTTTTTTATCAGTATAGTTACCTGATACGCTTATATTTAGACTATCAAGATCGACTCTATCTGGCAAAAAAATATTCCTTGGCATTGAATGAAGCATATTTAGGAAGCCCAGAGCAAACACAAGAATGGGAAAATGCAAAAAATAATATTTTGAAAATAAAAGCCATTGCAAAGAACAGAAAATCTAAAATTGGATTTGTTGTATTTCCGGTACTTGTTGAATTGAATAATCACTACCCATTTAATGATATTTGCAAAAAGGTTATCAGCTTTACGACTGAGAATAATATACCAACACATAATCTATTGCCGGCGTTTATGGGAAAAAATGGACCTGATTTATGGGTTTCTGGATTTGACCAACACCCCAATCCAGTTGCGCATAAAATTGCGGCAGAGTCAATTCAACCTTTTTTAAAACAATTGATAGAACAGCAAAGAGTGCTGGATTAATCAGGTAGAGTAGCGAGCTGATAGTCACTTGAATAATTTTTCAGCTTTATTTAATATTCTTTTGGTATAAAACTCGGCGTGTGCTTCTTCAGTGAGATGGGATCCGGCATCATTTTTTCTAAAAATATTTTCTAGTTCTTCATGTGAATAATCTGATGGTTTGAAGCTTATAATATAAATATTATCTTTATGTTTTGATTTTGATACCGCCCTTTTCACAAGATCCGCAACATCACCCTTATACGTTTTATTAATATGCAAATAATGAAAATGCGTTACAAAAATAAGTTTCTCAACATTATTGTCAAAGACAGTATCGATATATTCGGTTCTTTCGTAAAAAAGTTGAAGAAAGCAAACTTTCCAGAGGTGAAAGCGTCATTTAAGTAAATGTAAAAGCATCGGATTCTGCATAATCTGGTAGAATTATTAGTGCGAATAAAAAAAC
>Ga0118677_10011403_pt1 | contig 13324 bp, 5 predicted proteins | sample AliMusrvi5mmetaG_FD_86154 | JGI IMG/M metagenome (GOLD analysis project Ga0118677, IMG submission 86154)
TTCATATCCTTCTCAAACGCCTCTGCCTGACCGGGACCACGCGTCTTGATCCAATCGCTATAGTTCTCGTCGGAGGGATCCCCAATCACCGTGGCCGAGCGATTCCAGCCCAGCGCAAGGGTCGGACGCGGTAAATGCCGCTTGCCGAAGCAGCCCGTCAGGTAGCCTGCGGATTGTAACACTTGCTGCAGCGGATACAGTTTCTCCTGGGACACGGGTGAATCCCCGTTGTCCAGGCAGCCCGTGGTGCGCGGGTACAGGCCGGTCATCAGCGACGTGCGGGAGGGTACGCAGATCCCGTCCTGGCAATAGGCGCGGTTGAAGCGCACCCCCGTGGCCGCCAACTGATCAAGGTTGGGCGTCTTGACAATCAGGTGCCCGGCACAGCCCATGACGTCGGCATTATGCTGGTCGGCAAACAGCAACAAGACGTTGGGTTTATCCGCTCCCGCCGCTGACGCCGCTGACGCCGGCAGGCCGAGACGAAGCCACAAGGCAACGCTCACGAGTAGAACCCTGATTCTCATGGTAATGGTTCGTTTCATCAGGCTGTGGTTCCTTTCATTCAGACAAATGGCAAGCAGATGCTTCATGACCGCCTAATACCAATAATGGACTATACTCCGGTCGACCTCAAGATATTTGTTCCACCCAAATTGCGTAATGGCGCATCCCCGAGTCTTGGCCATGTCTTTGCCGGAGCCGTCCCGCTTAGGGCCTTACGACTCGTATGAATCGCATCTTGGTCATGATTTGGCCGTAAAGAAATTTGAACAGAAGCTCGCAAAGATCGCAAAGGAGTATTGTTGTTCCGCCGAAGGCGGTACGAATAACTCTTCTTTGTGGGCTTCGTGATCTTCTGTTCAAACTCTTCATCTTGGTTCCGGCTATGCCGGGTTGGGGGTGTTGTTATGAAAACGATGGGTAAACTCATATTCTCCAACCTCACCACTCTGGTGTTCCTCATCGCCCTGCTGCTGGCGCCGACTTCGCCTGCCCATCCTTCAGCCGTTCCTCCCCTCATCGTCGCCCGCGATCTCGACCCGAACGCCGCGCCTCCGCCCGAGGGATGTCAATTGGTGGCGCACGAAGAGTGCGGACGGCCGGGCTTCCAGCCGCACAAGCTCCGTGGCAGTGACCATGAGTTGAAAGCCGACCCTAAAACGCCTGCCACGGCTTCGCCCTACCGGACATGCAATATGGCCAATAACTGTGACCGGGCTGTCGTCTACCAGTTCGAAGGGCTCGATCCCCAGGCCCGCTACCGTCTGCGCATCGGCCTGCCGCCACAACAGGGTGCTTGTAATGTCCTGGCCAACGGCCTATTCCTCCATGCGACGAAGGCGCCGGCTCCGGCGCGTCCGGAATTCACGGAACGGTTCGGAGCAATAGCGGCGCGACTTCTGGAGTTCGATCTTCCGCCGGAACTCGTGAGAACGGGAAAACTCGAACTGCGCGCCGCCAACCGGGACGGGTGGGTGGCCAATGTCTCCTTGGTCGAGCTGTGGGCCGACCGCGCGGTCACGCTGTCGCCGCCCCTCTCGCCTCCTCCTCCCGCCGATTATCACAAGCTGGCCCAGAGCGCCTGGAACCCCGTTCCGCTGGAGGGGCGGCGTTTCTTCTTTCGCTGCTATGCCTCGATTGGCCAGCATCGACCCGGCGGAAGATACGCCCGCTTCGCCGAGGAGGCCAAAGCCCAAGGGTTGCTCGATCCCATTTGGGAGTGGGAGAACTTCGCCCTGGCCGACGAGTCCAAGCAGGACGGCGTTGCCGAATGGGACTACCACTATTCCGTGGACGGGGAAGCCAAGTTTGACTGCTACCAGTCGCGCCGGCAGTATCTTCTCCAACACCTGATCCCGGCCAAAGCCGCCGGAAAGAGTTTCACATCCTTCACCGGCCACGGCTGGCTGGAGCCCTACGCCGCCGAGTGGGGGGCTGACTTTCTCATCACCGAGCTGGGCGCCGGTAGCCCCTGCGTGCAGGCGCGCCTGGCACTCTTGCGCGGCGCGGGCAGGCAATTGGGAATTCCCTTCGCCACCCAAACCTCCACGTGGTATGGCGGCATGCTCACCTTCTACGAGGATGGCGAGGGCGAGGCTGTCCCGCGCCCCGGGCATTCCTCCTGGTTCCAGGCCCGCACCTGGTATCTGAGCTGGCTAAGTGGCTGTCTCTACGCCTGTCCCGAGCCGGCCCAGGCGTCGTTCTTCTATCGTCCGCCCGAGTTGAGGGGCAAGCAATATACTGCCGGCGACGCAATCCCCCAGGACGCGCCGAAGGATCGCCGCTTCAAACTCTCGCCGACGGGTGAGCGGGCCAGGGAATTCCTCGGCGTCACCCACCGGCTTCCGGACATCGGCATTCCCTATGCCCCGATTGCCTTGATCATGGACCATTATGCGGGTTTCAATATCGAGCCGAATAACCGGGCGATCGTCCCCTGGTGGCGGCTCGAGCCGACACCAGGCGACAACGAGACCGGGCGATTCCTGGACGAGGCCTATCCCAAGAGCATCATTTACGGGAAGGACCCTCTCAGTGAGTCCCGGATGATGGTCAACTCCCGCTACGGCGAGAGCTTCGACCTGCTGTTGAGCACCGTCAAACCCGAACTGCTGCGACTCTATCCGGCGGCTGTCCTGCTCGGCGACCACCAGCTCGAGCCGGTGTTCCGCCAATGCCTTCTGGACTACCTCAAGGGTGGCGGGCACCTGATTCTCAACCAGCGGCTGGCCGGCCAGCTCGGGGCCGACCTTGAGACGTTCCGCCAGGCCGGGCGGGTCTGGGTGGAGGAGTTCACCCGCGATCCAGCCGCCGCTCGGGATCTCCTAGACCGGTTGACCCGGCTCTATCTGCCCGTCGAGGTCAAGGGCGACATCGAATATACGCTGAACCGGACGCCGACCGGGTGGATCGTGGGACTGCTGGAGAACAAAGGCGTGTGGAAGGAGCCGGTAGGGCCAGTCGTCTTCAATGCGACCATGTCACCGACGGTCACCATCCGTTCCCGCCACGGCCAGTTCGCGACCGCCCGGGAGTGGGTCGAGGAGAAGGATGTCGTCGTGGCGGACAACACCATCAAGGTGCGGGTGCCGCCGGGGAGCGTCCGCATCGTGGAACTGAAGGTGAAATGAGAAAAAGATATGACAACGACCACCAAACTCACAACTCTCACACTCACCGCCCTCCTGCTGGCACCGCTGGCGGCGACCCACGCCTCGGACTTTCATGTCGCCACCACGGGCAGCGACGTAAATCCAGGCACCAAGGAATCCCCGTTCCGCACCGTCCAGCACGCGGCGGACCTGGCGCAGCCGGGCGATGTCATCACGGTGCATGAAGGGGTTTACCGCGAGCGGATCAGCCCGCCGCGCGGCGGCGAGTCCGACGCGAACCGCATCGTCTATCAGGCCGCGCCGGGCGAAAAGGTCGTCATCACCGGTGCGGAGCCGGCAAATGGCTGGGTGAAGGTGACGAATGACACCTGGCAGGTAGTTATTCCAAATTCCTTCTTCAGCGCATTCAATCCCTACAACGATCGCATCCACGGCGACTGGTGCAGCAACCCGAGGGGATTCCACACCGGCGCGGTTTATCTCGGCGACGGCTGGCTGACGGAAACCGAAAAGCAGGACAAGGTTTTGCAAATAGCCGGAATGACTGCGCTGTGGTTTGCATCGGTGGATGCGACGAACACGACCATCTGGGCGCAGTTCAAAGGCGTCAATCCCAACGAAACCAATGTCGAAATCAACGTCCGCCAGACGGTGTTCACGCCGTCGCAGACTGGCATCAATTATCTGACCGTCCGTGGTTTTGAACTGCGCGCTGCGGCCTCGCCGTGGGCGCCGCCCACTGCCGGGCAGATTGGAATCATTTCCGCCTACTGGTGCAAGGGTTGGATTATTGAAAGCAACAACATCTGCTATTCGCCGTGCTGCGGTGTGGCACTGGGAAAATACAGCGATGAATGGGATAATCGCGCCGAGTCCGCCGAAGGCTATGTCGGCACACTGAGACGTGCGCTGACGAACGGATGGAACAAGGCGACCGTCGGCAGCCACCTCGTCCGCAACAACCACATTCACCACTGCGATCAGGCCGGTGTCGTCGGAAGCCTCGGCTGTTCGTTTAGCGCCGTCACCGGGAACGTCATTCACGACATTCATCTTCATAATCGTTTCGGAGGTGCGGAGATGGCCGGCATCAAATTCCACGGCGCGATCGATGTCACGATCAGCCACAATCACATTTATCGTTGCGGCGATGTCAGCGGCATCTGGCTCGACTGGATGGGACAGGGTGCGCAGGTGACGGGTAATCTGCTGCACGATAATTCTGGGTCCCATGGCGATATTTTCCTTGAAATGCAGCATGGCCCGATCCTGATCGCCAACAACCTGATCTTGTCCTCGCGTTTTTCGTTATCCATCAACTCCTCGTCCATACGTTGTGTCCACAACTTAATTACGGGATCAATCTGGAGTTTTCACGATAGCCGCAAGACGCCATGGCAGGTGGCGCACGGCACGGATATTGCCGGCATCGGCATCGCTCCCAGCGGCGACCACGGGTTTTACAACAACATCTTCATCGCACCCTGCAATCTCCGTGCGTTAGACGGAACAATGCTCCCGTGTTTCGCCGCCGGCAACGTGTTTACCAAAGGAACTCAGCCGTCGAAGTCCGACACCAACGCGCTCCTCAAGCCCGATTTCGATGCTGGCGTGAAGCTGGTGGAAAAAACCGATGGCTGGTATCTCACGCTCGCCGAGGACAAGTCGTGGCGCAACGAGGCGAAGTGCAAACTGGGGACGACGGAACTGCTCGGCAAGGCGAAGGTGCCGGATTGCGCGTTCGAAAACGCGGACGGCTCGCCGCTCCGCATCAACACGGATTATTCCGGCAAGAAGCGGGACGAAAAAAATCCAATACCCGGCCCGTTCGAGACTCCCGGAACCGGCTTGCTCTCGACTAAAGTTTGGTAACGGGGGGGGGAAGAAAACTAACTCTACAATACACAGGAATCCGAACATGCACAAACTCACATCTCTAACCCTCGCCGCCCTCCTGCTGGCGCCGCTGGCTGCGCTGCATGCTGCCGATGGGCAGACGCCCGGCGAAACGCTGGCGGCACTGGGGATAACGTCGCTCCGCCACAGCGTGATCAGCGATGTGCCCGCGGCGACGTGGGAGAAGGCCATGGTCACCGGCAACGGCATCCAGGGGGCGATGGCGATGGGCCGGGCGCCGGACGAAACGATCGTGCTCAATCACGCGGGGCTGTTCCTGCCTTTGGCAGCGCCCTTTCCGACGGTCAACCAGGCCAAGATTCTTCCCGAACTGCGCAAGATGATCGAAGAGGGCAAGTTCAAGGAGGCCGGCGACCGCATATTTGCCTATGGACTCGGTGAGGGCAAGAACGGAGACACATGGACTGATCCGTTCGTGCCGGCCTGCTCGCTGCAGGTGGGCGTGCCGCCGCGCGGCGCGCCGCGGGGTTACCTGCGGAGCACGGACTTTGCGACCGGCGTGACGGGCACGCGTTGGGAAGATGAGGCCGGACTGCATGTGCGGCGGATCTTCGTGTCCCGGCCGGACAACGTGGTGGTACTGTCGCTGACGGGAACGAACGGCGTGAACTGCGACCTTAGCTTCATCCTGCACGATCCCAAAGTGGGTGGTGCGACCCCGCCGCCTGGCCCGGATGCCGTCAAGGATGCGACGGCGGAGGCAGAGGCCGGCAAGGACGGCGGCTGGTTGACTTTCCGGGTGTCCTACACGCGCCGCTGGCCGGGCAGCCTGCAAGGGTGCGAGGTGGCCGCGCGGGTCATCGCTCCAGGTGGCACGACCGCGGCCGCGAACGGCAAGCTGACCGTGCGGGGCGCGAAGGAAGTGCTGGTGCTGGTGCGTACGACAGTATCGCGGGACATCGGGCAATCGCAGCTTTCGAACATCCGTGCGGACTTGGGCAAGTTGGACGGTTCCTACGACAAATTGTTGGACCGGCACGCGGCGGTGCATGGCGAGATCATGAAGCGTTGCCAACTCGACATCGGCGGCAGCGAAGCCGATCACCGGCTAACCGCCCCGGCGCTCTTTGCCAAGTCTAGAGTGGGTGCGCTCAACACGGCGCTGCTTGAGAAGGAGTTTGACGCCTGCCGCTACCTGGCGCTTTCCAGCAGCGGGCCGGAATACCCGCCCAACCTGCAGGGCATCTGGGGCGCGACGTGGACGCCGGCATGGTCGGGCGACTACACGCAGAACGGCAACCTGCAGACGGTCGTGTCCGGCAACCTGATCGCCAACATGCCGGAAGCGATGGAGGGGTTCTTCCACTATCTGGAAGCCCAACTTCCCGATTATCGCGACAATGCCAGGCGCCAGTTCGGAACGCGCGGGATACACGTTGCCCACCGGACAAGCACACACGGCATCGAAGACCGCTGGGTCCGCGAATGCCCCATGACCTTTTGGACGGCCGGCGCAGCCTGGAACGCGCAGTTCTTCTACGACTACTGGCTTACCACCGGTGACAAGAAATTCCTGCTTGAGCATGCCCTTCCCTGGATGAAAGAGTCGGCGGCATTTTACGAGGACTTCCTCTATGCCGGGCCGGACGGGAAATGGGTGTTCAACCCCTCTTTCTCGCCGGAGAACAATGGCAAAGAGCCTGGTTTCGCTCTAGCCGCGCTGAATGCGACGATGGATCTTGCGGCGGCCAGGGAACTGTTCTCGAACCTCGTGACCGTCTGCGGGCAACTCGGGATCGAGGGCACCAACGTGGCCAAGTGGAAGGGCATCCTGGCCCAGATGCCTGATTACAAGATCAACGCCGACGGCGCGGTGGCGGAGTGGAACACGCCCCTGCTGCATGACTGCTACGGCCATCGCCACGCGTCGCACCTCTACGGACTCTACGCCGGCCTGCCGGCGGACATCGCCGCAAATCCGGCGTTGCAGGCGGCGTTCAAGGTGGCGATCGAGAAGCGCATGGAGTGGCGGCGGGCGAACAACGGCGCCGACATGGCCTTCGGCCTCTGCCAGCTCGGGTGGCCGGCGGCAAATCTCCATGATGGGAAAACCGCGTACGAGACGGTGGATTGGCTGGCGAACAATTTCTGGTTCGCCGAGTCGCTGGTCACCTCGCACAATATCCGGAGTATCTTCAACACGGACATTGCAGGTGGCCTGCCGCGGCTCATCCTGACGATGCTGGTGCAGTCGGAGCCGGGCCGGCTGGAACTGTTGCCCGCCCTGCCCAAGGCGTGGCCCACGGGACGGGTGACCGGTATCCTGTGCCGCGGCCAGATCGAGGTCCGGGAGTTGGACTGGTGCCCGGATGCGATCAGTGTGACGTTGCGCTCGGCCGTGGCCCAGCGGGTGGTGGTCCGTCTCGACGGCTTGCGGGCCATGAAAGTGATCAGCGGCTCTGCCACGGCGGCCGCGCCGCAGTCGGACGGCAGCCGGCTGGTTGCGTTGCCCGCAGGCCGCGACGTCACACTGTGGCTGGCGCCGCTGGCCGCAACGCAAGCGGCTGTGACGATCAATACGGACGCCCCGTCCGTAGCTTACAGCCGGTTGATTTTCGGCGGTTTTCTCGAGCATTTCGACCGCCAAGGCGGACAATGTGACGATTCGAAGTACCACGGCTGGAAATCGCTGGCGCTACGGAATGGTCTCGTCGAGTTGCAGGTCCTGCCGGAAATCGGTGGTCGCATCATCCAGTTCAAACTCGGGGAGAAGGAATTTCTCTGGGTGAACCCGCAGCTTGCCGGCCAGTTTCCGACAGCGAACGGTCTCGCGACAGACGGCGGCTGGTTCAATGTCGGAGGCGACAAGCTCTGGCCCGCGCCGCAGGGCTGGGACAACGACCGGCAATGGCCCGGCCCGCCTGACGCCGTGCTCGACGGGCAGCCGTATCGCGCCGAGCTGTTGGACGGTGGCGCCACGCTGCGCCTGACGAGCCGCGACGATCCGAGGAGCGGTATTCGCTTCTCACGCACGATCCGTCCCTTGGCCGGACGCAGCGGAGTGCAGTTCGAGGCGACGATGACCAACGTGGATACCAAGCCGCGACGGTGGGGGATCTGGGCGCACACGCAACTCGACGCCGCCACGCGCGATGGCCGCAGTTTCAATCCATTGATGCGGGCGTTTTGTCCGCTGAATCCCCTGAGCAAATTCCCGCGCGGCTACGACGTGATCTTTGGCAAGAAGGACAACCCGTCGTTCCGCGCCGACCGCGACCGCGGCCTCGTCTGCGTGGATTACCGCTACCGCGTCGGGAAGATCGGCGTGGACAGTCCCGCCGGGTGGGTTGCCACCGTGGACGGCGCCTGCGGCGCGGTGTTCGTCCAGCGATTTGTCTTCGAGCCTGGCAAGGAATATCCCGACGGCTCCTCGGTGGAGTTCTGGCATAACGGCACCGGCAAGATCCACGCCTACAACAAGGACATGGTGATGCCGGAGACTGCCGGCGAGAACCCGTATGTGTTCGAGAGCGAAGTGCTCAGCCCGTTCGCCAAGCTCGCGCCGGGCGAGAGTTACACCTGGAGCTATGAATGGTTGGCCACAAACATCGGCGGCGATTTCCCCGTTGTTGGCTGCAATGAGAACGGCGTGATCGCCGAGCCGTTGCGCGCCAGCCGCACCGGCAAGGGATGGCGGATGACAGGACGCTTTGGCGTCTTTGCCAGCACGGCACCGCACATCGAATGGCGCGACGCGAACCGGAAGCCGGTTGGAAACTCGCCGCTAAGTCTCAAGGCGACACCACTGGCGCGACTGGTCTTGGATGAAATAATTGCCGCGCCGCCCGGTGCCAAGATGGCGGTGCTGATTGCTGGTGGCGAATTGGCCAGCGTGGAACTGCTCTAGAAATGGAACAGTGAAACAAACCAATGAAAGTAACAAGCAATATGAAAGTAACAAACAACAGGATGGTCATGGCCGCATTAATGGCCGGGTTGCTGTTCTCCAGTCTGGCGCACGCGGGCGATGCGCCGATAACCCCGTCAACTGTGCCGGGGCGCTGGCCGGCTGACAAAGCCTGGCAGTGGTACAACCAACAGCCATGGCCGTGCGGCTTCAATTACGTGCCGGCGAATGCGATCAGCTACACGGAAATGTGGATGGATTACAATTTCGATCCGCAGTTGATTGATAAGGAGTTGGCCCTGGCGCAGGGCGTTGGGTTCAATTGCCTCCGGGTGGTCCTGCCGTTTGTGGTTTGGGAAAAGGAACCGGAGGCATTCAAAAAACGCCTGAACACCTTTCTGGATCTCTGCCATCAGCGCGGGATCAAGGTCATGTTCGCGTTGTTCGATGATTGCGTGTTCGGACCGATCCAGGATCCCGTCTTCGGCCAACAACCGGACGTGGTGCCCGGTTGGTATGCCAACGGGTGGACGCCCTCGCCCGGCCACCGCATGGTCCGGGATGCCACGACGTGGCCGCGCCTGGAGAAATACGTCTTGGATCTGCTCAGGACTTTCGGGCAGAACCAGCGTGTGTGGGTGTGGGACCTCTACAACGAACCGGGGAACAATGGCTTGGGGGATGGCTCTGTTCCGCTCGTCGCCAAAGTGTTTGAATGGGCGCGGCGGGTGAACCCGGTCCAGCCGCTGACGGTGGGTCTGTATAACGGTCATCAGAGACTGAACGACCTTGTGTTGTCGAACAGCGACATTATCACGTTTCATAATTACTCGACGCCCGATCCATTGCGCCGCGACATTATGGCCAGGAAGAATTGCGGACGGCCTGTGATCTGCACGGAATGGTTGAACCGCGGAGCTGGTTCCACGGTGGCGGGTTGCCTGCCAATCTTTCTGGAAAACAAGGCGGGCGCGATGAACTGGGGCCTGGTCAACGGGAAGACGCAGACGCACCTGAATTGGGGCCACAAGCCCGGCCAGCCCGATCCGAAAGCCTGGCAGCACGACCTTTTCCGTCCTGACCACAGTCCTTACGATCCTAAGGAGATCGAACTTTTCAAGGCCACGATTGGAATAAGCGGAAAGGAAAAGAACAAATGAAGAAGATAAGAACCATCACTCTCGCCATCCTGTTACTGACGCCGCTGGCCGCGCTCCATGCCGCCGATGCGGCGGAACGCTGGACCGCTGCAAAGGCTAACGAATGGTATGCCGCGCAACCCTGGCTGGTGGGCTGCAACTTCCTGCCGAGCACGGCGGTGAACGACGTGGAGATGTGGCAGGCGGAAACCTTCGACGCCGCGACGATCGGGCGGGAACTCGGCTGGGCGCACGATCTCGGCTTCAACACGGTGCGCGTGTTCCTCAACTACGTCGTCTGGGAAGCCGATGCCGACGGACTGAAGAAACGGTTCGACCGGTTCCTCGCCATCGCGGACAAGCAGGGCATCCGGGTGATGCCGATTCTCTTCGATGATTGCAACTTCGCCGGGCGCACGGCGGCCATCGGCAAACAGCCGGATCCCGTGCCCGGCGTGCATAACAGCCAGTGGGTGTCGAGTCCGCCGCTGGCGATGGTGGCGGACCGCGCGGCCTGGCCCAAGTTGGAGCAGTATGTGAAGGACATGGTCGGCACTTTCGCGCAAGACCGGCGGGTGGTGATCTGGGATCTTTACAACGAGCCGGGCAATTCCGGCATGGGGGAAAAGAGCCGGCCGCTGATGGAAGCTGCATTCGCCTGGGCGCACGAGTTAAAACCAACGCAGCCGCTCACAACCGGCGCGTTTGTAAACTTTAACGCCCCGCTGTCGCAGCGGATGATGGAGTTGTCCGATATCGTCTCGTTTCACGGTTACGACGATAGGAAGGGAATCGAAGCGAAGTTGAAAATCTGTGGCGGCTATGGCCGCCCGGTGCTGTGCACGGAGTGGTTGCTCAGGCAGGGAGGCAATAATTTCGAATCGCTGTTGCCGCTGTTTCGCGGCCGCAAGATTGGCTGCTACAACTGGGGACTCGTCGCCGGCCGCATGCAGACCTATTTCCACTGGGGCAGCAAGCCCGGCACGCCCGAGCCAGCGCTGTGGCAGCACGACATCCTGCGCAAAGACGGCACGCCTTTCAACGCGCAGGAGGTGCAGTTCATCAAAGTGACCACGGGGCGGCTTGCGGCCAGCACCTACACCAATCCGGTTGGCGCCCCGCCCGTTCACATGGGCGACCCGTTCGCCTTTGAGCACGGGGGCAAGTATTATCTCATCGGCACCACGTCGCCGGGCGAAGGCTTTCAGTGTTACGAGTCCACCAATCTGGTTGACTGGCAGCTCAAAGGCTGGGCGTGGCGCAAGACGGCGAACAGTTGGGCCGTGGGCGCGTTTTGGGCGCCGGAAGTGAAATTCTATCAGGGAAAATTCTACCTGACCTACAGCGGTCAGGCGCGCGATTCCCACAAGCTGCTCATGGGCCTCGCCGTGAGCGACACGCCGACCGGGCCGTATCGCGATTTGCATACGCCGTGGTTTGATCCGGGCTATTCCACGATTGACGGCGATATTTTTGTGGATGATGACGGCACGCCCTATCTCACCTTCAGCCGCAATGGATCGCAGGATGGTTATGGCTACGGAATGATTTACGGCGTGCAACTGGAGCGCGACTTGTCGAAACCCGTCGGCGAACCGGTGAAACTGCTCGAAGCCAGCCAACCTTGGGAACGCATCAACTGGGCCAGGAACCGTTGCAACGAGGGACCCACGGTGATCAAGCACGCCGGGCGTTATTACATGACCTACTCGGCCAACAACACCGGCTGGCCCGGCTATGGGGTGGGTTACGCCACGGCGAAGTCGCCGCTCGGCCCGTGGTCCAAGGCGGAGGGAAATCCGATTTTGGCGAGTCATCTGGAAATCGGCGTCTCATCTCCCGGTCACAACTCCATTGTCACCACAGCCGATGGCAAGGAAATGTTCATCGTCTATCACACGCACGCCGATCCGCGGAACCCTTCCGATAATCGCGTGGTCAACGTGGACAGATTGGAATTCACCGCCGATGGCAAGCTGCGCGTTATCGGCCCGACCCGTTCGCCGCAGCCGTTGCCTTCGGCGAAACTGGAACCGCTGGCCGCGCCTGGTGACGACCCGGCACAAACGGGTGTTTTCAATATCAACCTTTCCGATATCCGTGTCCGGGACCCGTTCATCCTCGCGGACCAGGCTTCTAAAACGTATTACCTGTATGCGCAATGCGGGAACCGGCAGAATCACGACCGGCTGGGACTTGGGGTGGAGGTTTACACCAGCAAGGACCTAGTGACATGGAGCGCGCCGGTTCTGGCATTCGAACGGCCGAAGTCCGGCTTCTGGGGCGGCTCCGATATCTGGGCGCCCGAGGTGCATCAATTCGGCAAAAGCTATTTCATGTTCGTCACGTTTCCGGGGCGCAAGGGGGGGCGCGGCACCCAGATCTTGCGGGCCGACCGACCCGAGGGTCCCTTCCGGATTCTGGGTGACACGGCGAACACACCGCCCGAGCAGCAGTGTTTGGATGGCACGCCATGGGTGGATGAGGACGGAATGCATTGGTTGATCTATTGCAACGAGTGGACTTCGATCAAGGATGGGACAGTCCGTGGGCAACCGATGACCGGGGATTGGACGGCGAGAAAAGGCGAGTCCATCCTGCTGTTCCGGGCCTCGGAGGCACCATGGGTGCGCCCGTACCAGCCAGGCAATTTTGTCACGGACGGCCCGTTCTTGCATCGGGCGAAGGGTGGCAAGCTGCTGATGATCTGGTCCAGTTTCCGCAAGGGTGGAAATTATGCGGTTGGCGTGGCGGAATCGGAGAGCGGTTCGGTGAGGGGGCCGTGGCGACATTTGACGGATGTGTTATTTGGCGAGGACGGTGGACATGGGATGATTTTCCGCAACTTCTCCGGGGACCTGCTGCTTTGCCTACACCAACCGAACGGCGGCAATCGCGAGCGAGCGCATTTCTTCAAGCTCAAAGAGGATGGTGGTCGCCTGCTGGTGGTGGCGGAGTGAATGAGCCGATGATGACCACGAAAGTGACGATCGGCGTGACCATGCTGCTGGGCCGCGGGAACAGCTCCGTGAGTGGATCAGGGTGATTTCGTTTTGGCAGCAGCGGTCTGTGATCGTCGCGTTTTCCGATGCTTGCCGAGTGGTTCCCCGACCCTGGAGTTCGGCGATCACGTGAGGATCCCTTCCTTGCGGCAGGCTGGTCTTCGCTAACCGGACCCCGCTTCATTCACGTCGATGCCGGGCAAGGGCCAAGTTCCGCCGCCGGCAGTCGCCCGAAATCTTCTTGGCCCGGCGAAACAGTCAGGCCCGCCCGGGCGTAGACGCACCTTGCGGATGATCCACGCC
>Ga0118677_10011404_pt1 | contig 13324 bp, 2 predicted proteins | sample AliMusrvi5mmetaG_FD_86154 | JGI IMG/M metagenome (GOLD analysis project Ga0118677, IMG submission 86154)
CGAGGATATCGAGGCTGCCCTGCGCACTCCCGGCATGGCCGGATTCCAGTTGCTAGACATCCAAGATTTTCCGGGGCAGGGAACTGCGCTCGTCGGCATGCTTAACGTGTTCATGGAATCCAAAGGCATCATCGAGCCTGAGGTCTGGAGGCATTTCTGCGGTGAAACGGTTCCCCTGCTGCGCATGCCAAAATACACTTGGACCTCCGCCGAGACATTCACTGGCCGGGTGCAGATTGCCCACTACGGAGCCGCTGACATGGCAAACGCCCATGTCACCGCGACCGTCACCGACAGCAAGGGCAGCAAAGTGGCGCGCCTCGCGTTTCCGGCGGTTACTCTCAAGCCGGGGGGGCTCCCCGCGATCGGCGAATACTCGTTGCCGCTGACCGGCATCGCGCCCCCTCAGAAACTCATGCTGACCCTTGTCGTTGAAGGGACCAAGTATCGCAACAGTTATCCGATCTGGGTCTATCCGTCGAAGGTGGATACCAGCGTGCCGGAAGGCGTGATTGTAGCAGACAGTTATGTGGCGGAGGCGACGCAAAAGCATCTCGCCGCCGGTGGCAAGGTTCTTCTGTTACCCAAGCTGGATCAACTCCCCCACAGCATTGAAGGCGAATTCCAGTGCGATTTCTGGTCCCCAATGTTTGTTGCTTCAGCTAAAAAGCAAGGTGGCAAAGTGCCGCCGGGTACATTGGGAATCCTCTGTGATCCCAACTCTCCGGTGCTGGCGGGTTTCCCCACCGAGTATCACAGCAACTGGCAGTGGTGGCAATTGGTGAAAAACTCGCGTCCAATGATGTTCGATGAAACTCCGGCCGATTATCGCCCGCTGGTCCAAGTGATCGATAATTTCGTAAGCAATCACAAGCTGGGCCTGATCGCTGAAACCAAGGTCGGGAAGGGCCGAATGCTTATCTGTGCGATTGACCTGCTAGGCCAGCAAGACAAACCCGAGGCCCGCCAACTCCTGCACAGCTTGCTGCGCTACCTTGATTCCGAAGCCTTTGCTCCTCAGACAGAGCTGGATGGTGAACGACTCAATCAATTATTTGTAGGAAACACACCATCACATTAAAAAATTACGATTATGATTGTTAGAAAACCGGAAGCAGCCATGAAACGTATGATCACAAGTATGAGGACAAAAGGTAGCACTATATCGGGTGTATTATCAATACTGGCATCGCTGGTCGTCGCGGCTTCGGGTGCCGCAGCGGAGCAAGCGGTGTCACTGGCGGGCGAGTGGCGGTTTGAAATTGCAGCGAAGGACAACAAAGGATTTACTCGCGAACTGCCTGGCAAAATCCACCTACCGGGCACGATTGACGACGCGGGCTACGGGCCGAAGAATACCAAGCCACCCACGCTTGAAGGGCCGTACCGGCTCTATGACTATGCAGGCCCCGCGTGGTATCAGCGGGATATTGACATACCATCTGCATGGCAGGGCAAACGCGTCGCCCTCTTTCTCGAACGGTGCAGATGGGTCACCTGTGTTTGGCTAGACGAAAATTTCATCGGCACGCAGGACAGTCTGATAGCCCCTCACAAATATGATTTCGGCATCGGCATCACTCCCGGAAAACATCGCCTGACGATCTGTGTGGACAACACCGTGAAAATCGATCTCGGCAGATTTGTCTCGGCGCTGTACGGCGGTACTCCGGGCAACATGAACGGCATCATCGGTCGCATCGAGCTGAGCGCCACCCCGCCAGTGTGGATCGATGATGTGCAGGTATATCCTGACGTGGACAACAAGCTCACACGCGTGAGCGTAAAAATCGGGAATGCGACCGGCAAGGCGGGTCACGGAATCCTCAATGTGGGAAACAAGGACATTGACGCAACGTGGGATGTGAAGGGCGGCAGCGTAGAAGCTACGGTGGAGATGGCCGGTGCCAAGTTATGGGATGAATTTTCGCCCAATCTTGAGGAATTGACCGTCAAACTCGGTGATGACCAACGCAGGGTGCGATTTGGCATGCGCAAGTTCGTGACGCAGGGAACCGGGTTCGCCATGAACGGCCGCACACTGTTCCTGCGCGGAACTCTGGAGTGCTCAGTCTGGCCGCTAACCGGCTACCCTCCCACCGATATGCCAGCGTGGCAACACATCTACCAAATCATGAAATCCTACGGTTTGAATCATATCCGCTTCCACTCGTGGTGTCCACCCGAGGCTGCATTCGCGGCGGCGGATGTTGAGGGTATCATGATCCAAGCCGAAGGACCGATGGCCAATGTCAACGCCGGCAACAATCCCGCCCGCGATGCCTTTATTGAGGCAGAATTTCAACGGATCGTGGATACCTATGGCAATCATCCGTCGTTTTGCACGATGACGCTAGGCAACGAATACGGAGGCAACAGTGAACTGCTGACGCGATGGGTGGATAGATTGATCAAACACGACTCCCGCCATCTCTATTCGTCGGCATCCTGCGCTCAAACCACCGCCAACCGCCAATGGACCGAATCGGCCACAGGCCGAGGCATCCATAACCCTGGCACGATGCGAGATCTCAGAGATGTGGTCGCAGGCGACGCCCGCCCCACCATCGGCCACGAAATCGGCCAGTGGATGTATTTCCCTGACTTCAAGGAAATAAAGAAATACGCCGGCGTGATGGCAGTGAAAAACTTCGAGATAGTGCGGGACGACATGGAGAAAAAACACCTGCTCGACCTAGCAACACGCTACTGCCAGGCATGCGGGCTGTTCGCCACGCTGCTCTACAAAGAGGAGATAGAGGTACTGCTGCGCACCCCCGGATATGCCGGGTTTTCATTGCTCGACCTGCATGACTATCCAACCCAAGGCACCGCTTTGATCGGCCCCCTCGACCCGTTCTGGAACTCAAAAGGATTCATTACCCCGGAAGCCTATCGAAAATTTTGCGGACCAAGCGTGACACTGCTCCGCATGCCAAAGCGAACATATACCCTCGACGAGCCGTTCACCGCGTCGGCAGATATCTCGCACTTCGGCCCGACCGACCTTCCCGAGGCGAAGCCAGTCTGGGTGATCAAGGATGAAGGCGGCCGCACAATAGCAAGCGGCTCGCTGCCATCACTGCGCGCTCCCACCGGTAAACTCACGTCCCTCGGATCACTCACCGCTTCACTCGCCACGGCCAAGGCCCCCGCCAAACTGACTGTGACACTTTCCCTGAACGATCTATCGAACGACTGGGAAATCTGGGTCTATCCGGCCAAGTCCCCCACCCTGCCGCCATCGACCGTGATGACAAGTCATGCGTGGGATGACACCACCAAGGCGGCGCTGGCCGCTGGCAAACGCGTCGTCTTGTTTCCCGACAAGACGAACCGCTCGCTCACCTTGCGCGGCAGCTTTCTGCCGGTCTTTTGGAGTCCGGTGTGGTTTCCGACCCAGCAGCCCAACGCCAATGGTATCCTGTGCGATCCGAAGCACGCGCTGTTCGCGAACTTCCCAACCGAACTTCACAGCAACTGGCAGTGGTGGCATCTGTTAAACAATTCGCACACCCTCATCCTCGACGACACACCCGCCACCTTCCGGCCGATTGTCCAGATTGTAGATAACTTCGCACGCAACCACAAACTCGGCAACCTCTTTGAAACACGCGTCGGCAAGGGTTCGCTGTTAGTATGCACGATGGACTTGCCGCGCATCGCCGCTCAGCAACCCGAAGCCGATCAGTTGCTCAAAGGGATCTTCACCTATGTTGGCTCCCCGGCATTCACTCCCTCACAAACACTCGAAATCAGCTTGCTAGACAACCTTTTCAACGCGCTCCAGCCCAATACCTTGAAAAAACTCGGTGCAAAAATCCATGCCGACAGCGAAGCAACCGGCCATGAGGCGGCGCTGGCGATTGACGGTGATCCAGACACGATCTGGCACTCAAATTGGGAACCGGCGCCTGCGCCCATGCCACACGAGCTCATCATTGATCTCCCGCAAGATGCCACACTTGCCGGAATCACCTATCTCCCCCGCCAAGATATGACAAACGGACGAATCGCAGCTTGCGACGTGTTCGCTAACGGGAAAAAAATCACTTCGACCACCTGGCCAAATTCCAACAAGCTCCAGACGCTGCGTTTCAGCCGGCCGATTACAACTCGCAACCTGCGCATCGTCATCACGTCGGAAGTGAAAGGCAATCCCTTTGCCAGCATCGCGGAATTAGATGTGCTGGTCAAATAATCCTCCTAACTCACTTGGCACGGGCGACCGGATACGGAGCACTGGCTTCAGCCGGCCACACTCGCCGGCTGAAGCCAGCGCTCCATGGTGCATCCCTCATTCATGATTCGTGAAATTCGTGGTTTCTATTTTCCTATCCAGACTCACAGGCCCTTCACGGGGCCGATCGAGCCGCCGGGAACAAACTCCGCCGGGGTGATTGTTTGGCGCAGGTCCTGCTTGCCGTAGCTCAGATGATTCGTCCAAGTGATGATGCGGCGCAGCACCGGGCGGGTGTCCCAGCGGATGTGCGCGACCGTCGGCTTGCACAAGGAGAGGGCACGATCGTCATCTCAGTCAGCGCCAATGGATCGTGGTCCAGGATCGCCACCCGAAGCGGACGCGTGGCCTTGCCTTCGGGCAGCACGATTTGGCGCTTGCGGCCCACGCCCTGGCTCACCAGCATGCCTTCGACCTCCATGCCCCGCAGAGCGGCCGCCACCGTCTTGCGGTTGACTCCCAGTTCAGCCGCCAAGTAGCCCACGCCAGGCGTTTTCTCCGTCCATTGCCCCTGCTCCACTTCCGAGCGCAAATAAGCAGCTACCTGCCCAGCCGCGGAAACAAGATGAATGGGTTACACACAACGATTGTTCATTCAGAGGGATCGGAGTTAAGGGAGAAAAAAATGTGGATTTTGCGCAGGGATTGTCACCAAGTCGGCAAAACCATCCCCCAAAAGGGGTTGGGACCTAAAGCAGAATTCTTTTGTGCTCGCGCCGGGCGCGGGGTATTCGTCTCCCGACATTGCATGCGTGCCGCTTTGCCGCCACGCCCAAAACCGCCAAGACAGCAACCTTGCCTAAATCCCATCCGTGAATATCCCAAAACCCATTCTGCCCCTTATCCTCGCCGCGCTCGCTCTCTCCAGCTCAGCTAACGCGGCGTCCGTTACTAACAGCCCCACAGCTCCCGCCATGGGTGCCGACGATATTGCGAATTTCGGGTTATCGTCTGGCAGTGACAAGTGGTGGTATGGACCGGTCAAGGGTCAAACATTCACCACCGGCAACGCGGCGGTTCTGCTCAAGGCGATCACCTACCAGACCACCACCGCCACCGTGCCCACCAAAACCTTTGTCGTCCGCGTCGGCACGGTCGCGGGCCCTACATCTACCTTCACCCAGATTGCCTCCGAGACGTTTACCCAGACTGTGGCGTGGGCCGCCAACGACTACGTCACCTGGACCTTTAGCACTCCCGTTCTGTTGCAATCTAACACGGTTTACGGCATTGATGTGGGAATGACTAACAGCACCACGGCCTGGCAGACTGGCATTCCCTACCTCAGTATCACTGACAACCTATATACGGGTGGAGTCATGTATAGCTCCGGTGACAATGGCATCGGTTCCTCCGCCCCAGCCCTGGTCGGCGCGAGCGACCGGACATTCCATATCCATTTGGACAAGCCTATCACCACCGATTTCACGCTGGCCGCCACCAGCCCGGCCGACAACGCCACGATTGCGCTGGCGACCGATCCGTTGTTAGCCACGTTCAGCCGTTACCTGACGCCTGGCACCGGCAACATCACACTGCGCAACCTGAGCGATTCGATCGATACCGTGATACCCATCGGCGATGCGCGGATTTCCATTTTTCAAAACCTCCTCACGATCCATGCGGGCAGTGCCCTCGCATGGGGAAAGAGTTATGCGCTGCGCATCGATCCGGGCGCGCTGGTGAGCGACACAGCAGTCAGCTTCGCCGGAATCTCCGACGACACAACCTGGAGCTTCACCACCGCATCCTCTGATCCCCTGTTGACGGCCATCAACGAGTTGAAAAACCACATCACCGGCAGCATCACTCTAACGGCCGATCAGATCGCAGCGGACAAACTCGCCATTGATGCGGACCAAAATCGCTTCGCCACAAGCACCAGCGCAATCGCCGCCGCCTTGGATCTGATCACCACCTTCGACTCGGTGAAAGGCGCGCTGTGGGTTGCCCAAAGCCTGCCCGCCAGAGCCTCTGTGACCAATGACCTCAACTGGACGATCTTCAACGTCATGCAGTACCTCATAGACCTAACGTACACGGCGACCAACATTGCCAACCAAGAAAGCCTGCTGAACGGATTCAAATTCGGCAGTTCGACCAATTTCCCCGGTGCCTGCGCACCGCCCGTCGATCCGAATCAGACCTACACCGCCACCCTCAGCGCCAGTTACGCGAACACCTTCGGCCGTCCCACGCAAGGCGATGGCCCTGGAACGTATGCCCGCAAACCCACCGGTTGTTACCTTGCCCCGGGATCAATCGCCACGGTCACCGTGCCCCAAGTGCTGGTTGGCAAAAACTATCGGATTCGGGTGGGTGCCCACTCGTGGGATTTTACGAACAAACCGTATATCAAGCGACTGGACCGATCCACGCTCGTTTATAGCATTGATGCCGTGCAGACCAAGATCGCGAGCCCACTGGGCGGCGGAATTTACATCGAGGTACCATTCCTAGCTAATGACGGGGTGGTTAGCGTCCAGATCAGCAACTCGGTGCGCTCGCCCTACTTCTCGGCCAAGAGTATCCAGCAAACGACGCCTGCCCAATGGCTGACGGAACGCACGAATCCGGGACCATGGACGGATTTCCAGACCGACAAGTTCATGGCCCAGGTACCGACGAGTTGGATTTATGCGATGCCCGATCCGACGCAACTGATGGCAGACTGGAACAGCTCCATGGACGCCATCAACGACCTGATGGGCTTTCCCCACCTCCGCGGCAAGGAAACCATGTATCTACAGATCGATCTTATGACGAAGTCCGCCGTTTATGCGCCTGGGTATCCCACCGTCAATGACACCTACTCGCCCGGTTCCAACTACGGGGGCTACGCGAATTCGTATATGATCCGTGGTCCTCAGTATGCCCCCACCTATACCTTCCACGAACAGGGACATTCCTACTTTTTCCCGAAATTCGGCGGAGAGAGCGAGTCCAACATCAATCTACTTCAGGTGGCCGTCCAAAACCGGAAATTCGGAGCCTCCCTGGACGACGGCCTCCGCACATCGGTTGACTACGGGATCAATGCGACCACTTCCTTCCTAGACAACACCGCTGTGCTTTGGATGACCAGCTTCGACTTTTCGCCGCGCAAGGTAAACATGGCTGATTGGGAAAAGGCCTATCAGCCCCAGGGCCACGCCAAGTTCGTCGATATCGTTCGCCTCTTCGGCTGGAGCGGCCTCGACGCATTCTGGTATTACTACAATTTGATGGATACTAACGGCCAGTCGTACCCCGGCGACGACGACAGCCGCTTGCTGCAACTCAGCATATCCGTGGGCAAGGACATCAGGCCGTTGTTCCACTTCTGGGGGATTCTGCCGCAAAACCCCGCCGCCTTGAACGCCGCGATAGCCTCCGCTGGTCTCACTGCGCCTACCGAGATCCATGACCTGCTGCTCCACTACAGGTCGCTCGTTCCGGCTAACAATTCCGCCTACCAAGCGTGGTGCCTCTACTGGTATGGCAGGCAGCCCACGATGAATAATTACGGCGTCGAAAAAGAGCACGCCCGCCAATGGAGTACCACCCTTGTGAACGACAGCCCGCAAGTGCGCTTCCCCACCGAAATCTTCGATGACGCAGCCTCCGCCCAGGTCCAGGCCCGCGTCCAGGAAATCATCAACCTCTACTACCCAGACGTTACCCCACCAACCCTCTCCACCCTCAGCCCATCAAATTACTCCACCACCGTAGCGGTCGGCGCCAACCTCGTGCTCACGTTTAGCGAAGCCATCGCCCTGGGCACCGGCAATATCACAATTAAGAATCTAACCAACTCAATGCAATCGACAATCGCCGTCACGGACAGCACCCAGGTTTCCATCAGTGGTTCGGTCCTGACGATCAACCCGACGGCGGACCTTGCGGGTGGATTGAGTTATGCCATCCGCATTGACGCCGGAGCAATCACGGACTTGGCAACCAATGCCTTCTCCGGCATCGCTGATGACACGACGTGGACCTTCAACACCCTGATCCCCGACACCAACCCGCCAACCATCGCCACCCTCAGTCCAACGAACAATGCCTCCACAGTAGCTCTCGGCAGCAACCTCGTCGCAACTTTCAGCGAAGCCATCGCCTTGGGCACCGGGAATATCACCCTCAAGAACTTGACCGACGCGACCCAAACGCTCATCGCCGTCACCGACGCTGGCCAGGTATCTATCAGCGGCTCGATACTGACCATCAATCCGGCGACCGACCTCGTGGTAGGCAAAAATTATGCCGTCCAGATCGACTCGACCGCAGTCAAGGATCTGTCTAATAATTTCTTTACTGGGATTGCCAATGACACGACGTGGGCCTTCACCACTATGGGTGCCGCCGTCACCTATACCTTCACGCCGACTGCGGCAGCGACCTATCCATGGACCACCGTAGGCAACTGGGATGGGAACGGCGTGCCTGTCTCGGCCACCAACACCAAGGTCACCTTCTTCAGCAACGTCACGACCGCGTTGGCTAACGGCACCTTGACGATCAACACGGACCCCAGCACCCTCACCCTGAACGCCCTCACGCTCAATGGCAAGGGGCCCACAGGAACGGCTGATGCCTTGGTGAACATCGGTACTGCAGGCAACACTTGGACCTTTGACGGCACAAGCCCGACGATCACACTGAGCGGCACGGATGGGACCGGCAAGGCGCTCGTCACCACGGTAAAGCCCAGTATGGTGCTGAACCAAAACCTGACCATTACCGGCAATGGGACTGCTGCCATGGTGCAAAGCTATTACAACTCCGGACCGACATTCTCCGGCAATATCAGCGGTAACTATGGGATCACCAAGAACGGCAGCAGCACAGTGAAACTGAGCGGCTCCAACAGCTACACGGGCGGCATGACCCTCAATTCGGGCGGCATCTACGTCGGTAGCGCCACTGCTTTTGGCACGGGAGCCCTGACAATCGGAGGCAACGCCAATTTGATCCCGCCATACGGATCGATACTAACGGTACCCAATAACGTCACGGTATATTCAGGTTTCACCGCCACATTCAATAGTTACAACCAGTATTATGGCATGAATTTTGGCGGCGTGCTGACGGGCGACAGCAGCACCACATTCTCGCTAGCCGGCGCGACCACGCTCAATGCGAACGGTATAACCTATGACGTGGGATTGAACAACACGGCAAATGCCTTCACCGGAACGTTGTTGTTCACCAGCGGTAGCCAAGGCGGCATCATTCAGGTGAACAGCTTGCCGGACAGCGCGAGTCCGATCAAGATGTCAAATGCTTATGCGAGCAACATGTATGCGGGACTGCAATTGGGCAGCGGTGCCACCGCGCCGCTTGTTTTCAACAGCCGCCAGATCCAACTTACCAGCACGGGATACGGGGCGCTGCTTAACGCCAACGCCAACGCCGCCAACACGATCACCGTCAACACCGATCTGGCGATCACCGGTACCGGTGCCCACACGTTCACTCTCGGCGGGGCCAACACCGGGGCCAATGCATTTAATGGCAAAATCATGAATGGAACGAGTGCGACAAGTCTGACCAAGACTAACGGCGGCACTTGGACCCTCAGCGCTGCGAATACCTACACCGGCGCGACGACCGTCAGCGGCGGCATTCTGAGTCTATCGGCGATCAACGTGGTGGCCAATGCCAATCCCTTGGGTCAATCGTCATCCGCAGCGGGCAACTTGTTGCTGGCCGATGGCACAACCCTCCGGTACACCGGCGCTGCAGCTACTTGTGACCGGCTTTTCACACTCAATACCACAGCCAATAGCGGCACCGTGACGCTCGATGCCTCAGGAACCGGCCCCGTGAATTTTTCCAATACCGGCAGCGTCGCCTACGGTACAACAACGGCCGCCAAGACCCGGACGCTGGCGTTAACGGGTAGCAATACGGGTGCTAACACATTGGCTGCAAGCATTGCCGACAACGGCGTGAGTTTGGTCGCCGTGAGCAAGTCAGGCGCGGGCACTTGGACACTAACGGGAACCCATACCTACAGCGGAGTAACTGCGGTAAGCGCGGGCACGCTGGTTGTTACCGGCTCGCTCGGTGCCACGGCTGTGACCGTCAGCAGCGCGGCCACCCTGGCTGGCAACGGCAATATCGGCGGCAATGTAACTATCAGTTCGGGCGCACATCATGCACTGGCCGTCGCTGCCACCATCGGCACCCAGGCCACTCGCGCCATCACCGGCACACTGACGATGACGGGCAGCATCCTCGACCTCAGCGCGGCGTCCCCGCCTGCCGGGGGCATTTATGTGTTAGCCACCGCCACCACCGGCATCTCTGGCACACCCACCACCATCAATTACAATGGCATCAACGGCACGGTATCGGTTGATTCCGCGAGCACTCCCAAGAGACTGTTGCTTACCGTCATCGGCGGCTACTCGAACTGGGCCGCCACCAACGCCCCGACCGGCACCGCGAAGGACGACTTCGACGGCGACGGCGTAAACAATGGCGTGGAATACGTGCTCGGGGGCTCCAAGACGACCAACGATGTCGCTAAATTGCCGAAAATCTCAACATCTGGCGGCAACGTGCTCTTCTGCTTCACCCGCGACCCAAAGTCCATCGATGGCTCCACCACCGTGGCCATCGAAGTGGGCTCCGATCTAGCGAATTGGCCAAGCGTTTTCTCAGTCGGTGCCGATACCACGAGTTCAACGTCCGGCGTGACCGTCGTCAAAAATTCACCGGCGTCCGGTTTCGACGCAGTCACCCTGAGCGTCCCGCAAGGATCGGGCAGCAGAAAATTCGCCCGCCTCAAGGTCCTCGTGCCCACACCCTGACACTGCCGATGTTAGAACATCAAGAGGGACACGGCCAGCTTGGCCGTATTGTGACAGCACAGCCAAGCACAGCGCCTGCCCTCAGCTTCCTCCTGAACGCCTCATTTCCCAACTTTCCACCCCAAAAAAACACCCAAAATAGCCTGCCCCAAAAAGGGGTCGGAAATATGGAAGATTTTTCTTGTGCCCCAGCGCAAAGCGTGCGTAATCGACAGAATTAGCGTGTGGACCCTATCACGCTTCAACCCAGTTTCTCTGAATACAAGTACCCAGTCCCATACCCAAAAACACACCCCCAACCTCGAACACAAAGCACAAAATCCTAAATTCAAAACCATGAAACCCCGCTTCCTCGCCACCCCTTTTGCCACTGCCCTTGCCGCGCTACTCGCTACGCAAGCCATCCACGCCACCCCCTTGTACTGGGACTCCAACGCCATCGCTGCCGGCGCCGGCTCAACATATTCCGGCACATGGGGAACCAGCAACTTCTGGAACAGCGACTCCACCGGCGGTGCCGGGGGCACCTTCCAGATTCCCACGACGGCGAATGACAACCTCTACTTTGTCGCCGGCCCGTCCGCCACCAGTGGCAACAGTGCATCCGCAGTCACAGTGAGCACCACACAGGTTGCCAGGAGTCTGACGTTCCAGGCGTCCGGAGCCGCCACCCTATCCGGCGGCACCTCCGTCACACTGGGCGACGGTAGCGGCGGCGGCATCACAATGGGGCAATATGCCTACGGAACCACCGCGCAGGGAGCGGTAACCATAAGCACTCCCATCATTCTCAACAATGCGCAGACATGGCTGAACAACGCGGGCAACACACTGAACATAAACGGGGCGGTGAACAACAACGGCAACCTGCTCACCATCGACGGGACTGGCCGCACGACTTTTGGCGCAGTCGCCCTCAGCGGCACGGGCGGCCTCACCAAGAATGGTTCTGGCTACGTGAATCTCAGACTAGTTACTTTCAGCTACACCGGTCCGACTACGTTTAATGGGGGCATTGTAATGCTGGGGGGGGGTAAATCCACTGGCAACTGGACGCTTAACAACAGCATGCTCGATGACTACTATCAGGCTAACTATACTTTTTCCGCTGGCTTGGGCACAGGTGTAAATCAGATTCAGATTTACGGCGACAGCGGGTTCGGCGCCGGTAATGGTCCATCAAACTACACGATCGGCACGGCCAATTCCGTACTGACATGGGGCAGCACTTACTTCAACCCGACCTCGCTGAAATTCCTGGATAGCGGTGACAACCTGGGCCCCAGCATTTATGGCCAGGTGCAGCTCAACAACGGGCTTGATCTCAACGGTGGCGCGCGGACGATTTACGTTCTCGCTGGTACCGGAGCTAATGCAAACAATGCTTGGGGAAAGATCACCGGGGTCATTAAGGATACTCTCGGCGGCGGAAGCATCATTAAGACCGGCGGCGGCAACCTGCAACTCACCGGCACCAACACGTTTACTGGTGGGGTGAGCTTAAGCAGTGGCACCGTGCAGGTCGGCAGCGCCAATGGTTTGGGTGCCAATAGCTCCCCAGTGAGTTTCACCGGCACTTCGACTTTGGATTTGAGAGTCAGTCCGACGATTGGCGGCTTGTCGAGCGCCTCGGGATACGGGACCATCACCCTTGGCGCGGCAGGAGCGCTGACCCTGACGGTAAGCCAGACGACGGGCACCACCTTCAGCGGCGTAATGCAGAACGGCAGCGGGACGCTCAGCTTTTCGAAAAGCGGCAGTGGCACGCTGGAATTGAGCGGAACCAGTCCTTACACGGGGACGACGACGGTCAGCGCCGGCACGTTGGCGGTCAGCGGATCGCTTTCCGCCACTGCCACGCTAACGCTTAGCGGCGGCACGCTGCAAGTGGGCAACGGCGGGGCGAGCGGCGCGATCAACACGACCCCAGCGATCAGCGTGGGTACCGGGGCTACTTTCGCGGTAAACCGCAGCGATACAGCGACGCAGGGGACGCAGTTCAGTGCGGCGGCGATCGGCGGGGCGGGCAACTTCAGCCAATTGGGCAGCGGGACGACAGTGCTGAATGCAGCGAACAGCTACACCGGCGTAACGACCGTGAGTGGCGGCACGCTCTCCGTGACCACATTGGCCAACGGCGGTACCAACAGCGGCATTGGGGCCTCAACCAATGCTGCCGCCAAACTTATCCTGAACGGCGGCACGTTGAAATACACCGGCGCAGCGGCGAGTACGGACCGCCAATTCACGCTCGGCACCGCGCGGGGCGGCCTCGACGCGCGCG
>Ga0118677_10011406_pt1 | contig 13316 bp, 10 predicted proteins | sample AliMusrvi5mmetaG_FD_86154 | JGI IMG/M metagenome (GOLD analysis project Ga0118677, IMG submission 86154)
GGCACCGGCACCCTCTTACTGGAGCCCATCAGCCGGGCCAGCGCCGACCAACGCAAAGGCCGCGCCGGCCGCACCGCGCCCGGCACCTGTCACCGCCTGTGGACCGTGATCGGCCACAAAAGCCGCGAGGAACGCAACACGCCCGAAATCCAGCGCAGTGACCTCGCCGAGGCGGTGCTGCTACTGCACTCGCTCGGCATCCGGCAAGCCGCCGCGTTTGACTGGCTGGACAAACCCGATCCGCAGGCCGTCGAACGCGCCGAGAGCCTGCTCACCATGCTCGGGGCCTTGCACCAGGCGGACCTCACCCCCGTCGGCCGCCAAATGCTGCGCCTGCCCATGCACCCGCGCTACTCACGCATGTTGATCGAGGCCAGCCAGCGCGGCTGCGTGCCCGATGCCGCCTTGTGTGCCGCGCTGGTCAGTGGCCGCGACTTGCTCGCCCGCCTGGATCGCGATGACGCCCAGACCAAAACCGCGCGCGAGATGTTCGAGGACAGCGGGGACTCCGACTTCATCACCCTGATGCGCGCCTACGACTTTGCCAAAGCCAACGGTTTCAGCTTTGAGCGCTGCCGCAGCTACGGCATCAACGCCCAGGTCGCCCGCCAAGTGGAGCAGACGTGCCAGCAAATCCTGCAGGTCGCCCACCAGCAGCGTCTCTACGACCGTGAGGCAGCCCCCGCCAGCCCCTCGAAAAACGACGAAGCCCTGCGGCGTTGCCTCATGGCCGGCTTCGTCGATCAGCTCGCCAAACGCCGCGAATCCGGCAAGCCCGAATGCGACCTCACCGGGCACAGGCACGGCCAGTGCGCGAAAGCGTGGTGCAGGACGCCATGTTTTTCGTCGCCGCCAACCTGCGGGAAGCACCCTCGCGCGGGTCCGCCCCGCTGACCCTGCTCAGCCTCGCCACCAGCGTGCAGCCCGCGTGGATCGCCGAGATGTTTCCCCAGCATCTGAGCAGCACCGTGGAGCACGTCTTTGATGCCACCAACAAGCGCGTCGCCGCCATGAAACTCGTGCGCTATCACGATCTCGTGATCGAGCAGAAGTCGCAGCAACGCGACCTCGATCCCGTCGCCAGCGGGCGCTGCCTCGCCGCCGCCCACCGCGCCGGAGCCTTCGAACTGCCGCTGATGGATCATCGGCTGAAACAATTCATCGCCCGGGTGGCCCTTATCCACGCCACCTTTCCCGAACTGGAGTTTTCTCCGTTTGATGAAGCCGCCATCACCGCCTGCCTCGCCCGTGCCTTCACCGGCCTCTCGCTGGTGAAGGAGGCCCAGGCCGCGCCCCTCATCGCCGCGTTCCACCAGCATTTGGAAAAAGGCCAAACCGCTTGGCTCGATGAGTTGCTGCCACTCGCCATTCCCTGGCCCGACAGCCGCACCCTCAAAGTCTCCTATCTGGACGGGTCGCCGGAAGCGCAGGTGAAACTGCAGGACTACTTCGCGCTCAAGCAGCATCCCAGCGTCTGTGAAGGCCGCCTCCCTCTGCTCCTCTGCCTCTGCACCCCAGACGGCAAACGCCTCGCCACCACCACCGACTGGCCCACCTTCTTGGCCCGCGAATGGCCGAAGCATCGCCAAGCCGTGGCAAACAAGTTCCCCGGCCACGTGTGGCGCTAGACATCTTGCTCCACGCTAGTGACCCGGTCTGCAAGCCAGAGTCGTTAATGGAAGCGTCTTGGCGGCATGTGGCTGACGGGTCAAGCGGCAGGCCGTCATGGTGGCCTCCCGCCGTCCCGCCCATCGCCTCCCAACCCGCACCATCCTTCCTGCCATGCTTCCACTCGCTTCGCTCCGGCCATGGGAATAACGTTGGCATCGCCCGCGCCGACAACCCGTGGTGAGTGAAATTCTTCCCAAAACCCTCTCGAAGATGAATCCGCGTGGACCACAGAGAAGCCTAGTCAGCGGCGCCTTAAAGTGATGATGGGGGGCGGACGGGGAGTCCATATTGTAGGCTGATATTTTTCGCTTAATATCCTGCGGACGTCGTCTCGTTGCGACGACACCTCGACCGTCTTTGGGTGGTCTGGCCCGAACTTAGAATTACGGATTGTAGCCGAATCGGTTAATTTCTCTTCAGCCTCTCTCCAGCGGCCTTGACTTGCGTAGAGCCTCCCGAGATTCGCTGCGTAGTTTGCGGAATCCGGTGAATCCTGGCGTTCATTCGACCTTTCGATATCTAATGCCATCTTGAAATCCTGCTCCGCTTCTCCAGGTTTCATTTGGTTTTGGTGCACTAGGCCGAGCTCATTAAAACTGAGCCCTAATTGTGAGTGTCCCTGTGGCAAATAAGTTCCAGCAAGTTTCAAAGCCCGGGTGTGGTTCATCTCAGCAACATTAAACTTTTGTAACAAGCGCTCGGATTTTCCGAGGACATAAAATCCAAGAATAGCCTGAACACTGTCAAGGCTGTCCGTCCGCTCGAGATGTAATAAATATTCATTTGCCGCAGCTTCGGAAGTTTCATAATCTCCCGTTTCAAGCGGGACCAGTGCAAGATTATACAACGCAAGAGAAAGATTCGGATGATTTTCGGGGAAATTATTTTTAGCAATTTTGAAGACACTTTTTGAAAGCCTGCTGGCACCCTCAAGATATCCACACCGAAGTGTGAGTGTTAGAAGAACATGGTAGTTTATGAAAACCAAGTTGAAGTCCTTAGTGTCTGCCTCCTCGAGAATAGATGAAATCTCGTCAATAAGTTTTAGCGCTAGATCGATTTTACCCATCATTACGAGAGAGTTTCGTATGCCCTGCTTCGCATCGAACCATCCCACATAGTCATCTTCCCGCATAGATAACGTTAACGAATCCTGATAATGGCCTAAAGCCGTCTCAGCCCTCCCGCCTAGGAGTGCTGCCTGTCCAGCGTATCGCAACGCAGCAGACTCTTGCTTCCGAGAAGAAGAAATTTCCGCCTCAGTCCTCAAGCGGAGTTCTTTGATGCTCTGTGAGCGGGCAAGCGCATTGACTTCAGCGAGCGAAAAATTTCCCGCAGCAATAGCTGACTCGATCGCATATGGAGAAAGTGGGTCCTCAGCAATCACAAGCTTGGAATGGTTTTCCAATATACGCTTCAGTCCTAAAGTGCTGATTCCATATGTTTCGGCAACAATCTCGATTGCAGACAAATGACTTTCTTGAGATTCGCGTTTTCTCATTTCATTCAAGATACTCGAAACCATATTCTTGAGTTCATCCTGTCCTTGCGAAATCTGGTTGAATCCCGCTTCCATGGCACACCGGATAGATGTCAGTTTGGATATCAGGTTCGCTGTGCCCTGATTCAATTTGATGTTTAGCGAGGTGACTGCGTGAGTGATGTTAGAGTTGCATATCTCAAGCCGTTCAATAGCGGCAGAATATAAATAGGTCTCTTTTTCCGTCCGACCTATAGCGCCCGTAATTTGGATTAGGCAGCGAATCACGATTTCAGCAAACCCGTCCTTACCTGAACGCAGGTCATCAAAAAATGCGTCATTTAGCATTTTGGGAAACTTGCGAGTAATGGCGCCGGCAAGCTGGTGGCGGCGTAAATCGTCGATTAGATGTCCTGATTCACCTTTGTCGGCATCTTCGAGGATTTCGATCCAATCATGGATTAGAAGATGCTGTTCCGTTGGATTCAAGAGCTGAACAACAAATTGATCGATAGGGAGCAAGTCTTCTCCGCTGAGACTTTCAGTGTGCCTTTGCTGCAGTTGTATCCAGTGATTTTTTGTCAGTTCTGCTATTGATTCGGTCGTCTCGTCATCAGGTTCCTGCTTCTCTGCAAGTATAATAGTTGCGAGCAAATCAGCAATTCGGGCATGAATTGATTTTGATGTCGCTAATTCCGCCAGGACATTTTTTGAATCAGTATCGGTTTGTATAGAATTTGAAACGAGATTGGCTAGTACGCTCGCCGCGGTTGTAAGTCCTCCGACAACTGCGGCGGCTTGGTTCCCACCCATCGCCATCATGGCAATGCCAATGTTCGACGCCGCTAGGACTGATGCTTGGAACCAAGGATTTGAAATTGCGCTTCTCATGTCCGATGGATTTTGTGAGGGGAGCAGGGGGGCTGTAACTACGGTTCTTGCGCCGGATACCCCACCGCTTGGGCGAGTATGATATGTTGCCCGGGCCGGAGTTTTAGCGCATCGACCAATGGCTGACGCTCGCCCAGCTCGTGAACCACCGTAGCCAGGCCGGCGGAGGCGCAATAGAGATAGACGTTTTGGCTGATGGACCCGGTGTCGGCCCACGCATAGGGTTCCTTGGCCTCTGGCTTGGCCTTCACCATGCGGGAGAAGTCGGCGACGAACACCAGCGCCACGGGCGCGACCTTGATGAAGTCCTGTCCGCCGGTCCTGGCCCGCATGTCCCCTTCGGCGACAGGATCGAGGCGGTTCGCTTTGGCGTTGTAAAGGAACACCCCGTTGGCGAGCGCCACGTAGATGTCGATCTCCTGAGAGTTCATGGCGGACGGCGCGGTGCGGTGATCGATCACCGGCCGATTGATCCCAAACGCCGCCCACAGCAAGTCGGAGAGTTGCTGCGGATCCAATGCCTTGGGGCTGAATTCGCGCCTCGACTGCCGCTCCGACAGGGCCTGCATCAATGGTTTCCCGCCGTCGGTGTGGGGTGGGGGCAGGACCAATGGCTGCAAGTCGGCGGCGGCCTGGGATACCAGCACAGCCAGCAATGCAGCCGGCAGGATGGCGGCGACGCGGTGTCGCGCGGTGACAAGTGGATTCATGGTGAAACAGATGTTTGCCCGCCAAGCCGGGAATGCAACCGTAAACGTCACCGTAAACGTCATCCGGTGACGGATTCCAACATGTCTCACCTACTGACGGCGCGGTGGGTCGAACGCGCAGATCCCCGTCGGCATAGTGAAAGGGGAAGCGTCCACATCCGCTGCTTTGAGGGGTTGACCGAGTCGAGGTAAGCAGCCGGGTTCGGCGCGCCTTATCGGCACCCATGCGGCTGGCTGTGCCGGGACAAGGCGCAAACGGCTCTTGATTTCAACCGTTTGCTGGCGGAAGAGGGATTCGATGACAATGCACTCCACCCTGTCCATCAATGATCGTGCCGCCGGTGCCGTGATGGGCGCCTTGATCGGCGACGCCTTGGCGCTTGGTCCGCACTGGTACTATGACCTCGACGAGATGCGGCGCGACTACGGCGACTGGATCACGGATTACACGGACCCCAAGCCACATCGTTACCATGCCGGGCTGAAAGCGGGGCAACCCTCGCAGGCGGGCATCATCACAACCATGCTGTTGCGCTCCACGGTCGCGAACGGTGGCTACGACGAAGCCGACTTTTGCCGGCGTCTGGACGAGGATCTCTTTCCGCTTCTCGACGGCACGCCGATGAACGGTCCGGGCGGGTACACCAGCCAGTCGATCCGCGAGGCATGGCGGAGGCGGGTCGGGCAGAAAAAGTCGTGGCAGGAAACCGGAGGTCATGCCGATACCACCGAAGCCGCCGAGCGCGCTCTGGTGCTGGCGGCGCGCTATGCCGCGACACCCGCCAAGATGGCGGCGGCCGTCGTCGCCAACTGCCTTGTGACACAGGCCGATGACGCGATCGTGGCCATGACCACCGCCTATTGCTGCGTGCTGGCTTTGCTCGTGCAAGGCGAGAAACTGGATGCGCAGTTGTCGGACAAGCTCATGGACTTGGTGAAATCAGGCGACCTGCCCTTTCACGCGGTCACGAGCGGGCGCCTTCAGCCGCCAAGGGTCGGAGACCCTGATCCGCCACGGGTCGGGCGCTTCTCTTCGCCGGACGCACTGCTGACGCCCTCCTACATGGCGGAAGCCGCGCTTGATCCCGGGATCAGGATCGAACCGGCCTGGCGGGCATCCATCGTGTATGGGATGCCCTGCGCGATCTACCATCAGCTCCCTGCGGCCTACTACTTGGCTGCCCGCTTTAGCAACGACTTCGAGTCGGCCGTGCTCCACGCGCTCAATGGAGGCGGGCAGAATCAGGCACGTTGCATACTGACCGGCGCACTCGTCGGCGCGCAGGTCGGATTATCCGGGATTCCGCAGCGCTTTCTCGACGGACTCGAAAACTCAGCCGAACTCGTGGAGTTGGCCCGCCAGCTATCGAAAAGTGACCCCCACGCACCTTGATGCGTGCTTGTGGGACGAGGCCTGGGGCTTGCTGGACACAGCCACGCAGCCAGGTACCGGGCACTTAAAATTGAAAGCCAGGAAATCCCTGCATACCCGGCATGCAAAGCCTCACTCCTCCGCAGTCTCACGTCGCCGTGTCATACAAAACCTAACGACGTGCCGCCCCACCTTGTGCCGCGAGCTTGGCAAACCGCCACATTTCCATGAGCGCCTCCGCTTGTTCGCCGGTGAAAAGCCTCACCAGTCGCTGCTCGAAGGCGGCACCGGTGAGCGGCCCCAACTCCCTGAGCAGCGCCAGAGTGCGTGTGAGCGACTCGCTGCTGCCGCCCTCCAGGTCCATCCCGAGCCTGGCCTCCACCAGCTTGCCCACCAAAGCCGGGAGCATCTGCGGGCAGGAGAGGAGCAGCGGCCGGAAATCCAACTCGCCGCCGGCGTAGGGATCGAGGTGATCGGCCGCCCGCCACTCCCGGCCGTCCGTGCCGAGGATGGGACCGCCAACAACCGGGTTGAGCAGCCACTCCGCCGACACGCCGGTTTTCTCCCCGATGCGTCCGGCCAGATTCGCCGACAGGGGAGCGCAGCCGTTTTCCACATTGCGGATGAGGCTTTCGGACCGGCCCAGCCACTTCGCGAACCCGCGCGGGCTGGCGTGAAGGCGCATGCCCGACTCCTCCGAGAGACCGAGTAGCGACTCACGGACGCGCTGGACGGGGTGTGGATGGTTGGGCGGTGGAATGCGCGAAGTGTAGCGATCCAATACTCAGAATCAACATAAAAGTTATATTTTACTAAAATTAGAGCATAATGCTTGAAAATTCTAAAAAAATCTGAGATGATTCCCGCGTGACCACTCACTTAACCACCACAGCCAAGCCATCGCCCGCCGCCCTTGCCCTCACCGCGCAGCCGCCTCCAGCCAAGACCTCCGATCTCCAGAAGGTCGGCCGCCTGCTGGAGGCATTCGGCGCCCTACCCCTCGGCGAGGGCGATCCGGTCGCGGGTGCCAACGTGCTCGCCGTCATGGCCATCTCGCTGGCGAACCTCCAGCGCCCCGGCACCGGCTTGGTGGACAAGGACGGTGCCAAGCTTCCCGTTGGCACCAGCCTCCTGGTGTCGGGCTCCTTGTCCGCCGGCCTGGTGGGCGAGAGGGTGCTCAGCGGACTGGCCACCCGCCAGAACAACCTTGCGGCCCACCTGCGCGAATGGTGCCGCAAGGCGGAAATCGAGATGGCCAAACCACTCAACACCCGGAGATTCGATCCCGCGGCAATGCTGGAGCAAGGCGGCTCGTCGGTGTTGTTCGAGCTTCACAAAGAGGCAGGCATGTCGAACTTCGTCGATCCCCATCTGGGCAAGGCCCTCATCGCACCGCCAAAGGGGCAGGGCAAGCGCGACCTCCACGACCGCCCGCTGGTGTACGTCACCGCCGGCAAGCCTGCGGAGCTAACAAAAACCTTGGAACGCAGCCATCTCGGGCGACCGTTCGTCCATGTCGCCGTGCATGGCCCCGCCGCCTGCCCCCGCTTCGATGAATGCTGCACCGCCGTCATGGACGGCTCCCTGGCCGCGGGGCCGCTGTCCGAAACCGTGCATGGCTGTGTCATCGCCACCGATCCCTTTGACTCGCTCGCCGAGGTTGTGCGCGCGGCTGACGGCCGGTCCGCCAGTTGGATCACCCGCATGCTGTGGCTGACGGACAGCGCGGCCGGCCCCGAACCCGGCGACATCACCCCTGACAAAGCCAAGGTCGGGCTGGACGACATCCAGGGGCGTTACGAGGCCGCCATGGATGCTGCGTGGGAGGCGCGGTTGGATTATTCCAAACACGCGCCCGGAGACGTGTCTTGTGAGTGGCCGCGCATCCAGGCGGAGTGGATCACTTTCCTCAGGGGCATGGAGGCCGAAATTCCGGGCATCACCGGCATGGCGCGGCCACTGCTGGCGACGCTGATCGTCGGACTCAGCAGGCTGGCGAATATCCGGGTAACCGCCAAGGACTTCGAGCTGGCCGCAGAGGACATAATGGCACTCGCCCGCTGGCTGGTCCGGCGCATGGCCAACGCGCGGGCGGCGATGCTACACACGGAGCACGAGGCGCGGCTGCAGCGCATGTGCACCAAAATCATCCACAAGCTCGCCGGCAGCCCGCCCCTGACCGTGAGGGATTTCACGCGCTCGATTAAGTATCTCAACGCGGACGATTGCCGTGAAGGGCTGCTGCTCTTGCAAGCCCGGGGTGCCGTGACATGCCTCGGCAACACGTGGTGCGTTGCGGCTGCCGCCGGCGGCCAGCTCCAACCGCTCACGCTCAATGTCTAACACGGCCGGCGCCGGATGGGCGGTCCACTGCGCAGGCGGAGCCAGGCCCCTGCGCAGCCTCGGCACATTCATCCACCGCTCCGCACCCGACGAGCTCACCCGCTGCATGGCGACAGCCACCCTGGTCGCCACCCTCTGGCAGGTGGCGGGCAGGGCGATGCCGTTTCGGCCGCCCTCGTTCCTGCTCGTGAACGCCGGGGACCTCGACGAGGATCCGCTGGACAAGTTCGCCAGCGCGAACACCGGGCCGGGCCAGATCACAACCGATCAGAAGGAGGAGGACGCAAGCCGCAACCGCCGGATGATGATCCGACTGATCAACGAGCGGAACAAGATACAGCCCGGCGACAAGTTCGCCCTGGAGCTCCACGTCAGGAAGTGCCAGCCCCACTTCCGGGAAGCGCTCAGCAAAGCCTTCGGCAGCGGCCGGGCGGGACATTACGCCGCGAGGATGGACGGGCAGCTCGGCTGCGTCACGGATTGAAAATTCGCGTGTCGATGGTTCAAATCCGTCTCGGGCCACCTCCTGCAACCCTTGTGGGAGTAGGATGAAATGGTAGGGACTAACTAAGAAAGTCTAACACGAAAAAATCCGTCGCAGGAATGGTGTAGGAATCGGACGGGATTTTGATGCATTATTGCAAAACACGCACAGCAAGCAGGTCGCCTGGTCGTCGTTGACTCGGATTGACAGATCCCTAAAACTGAGAGCCGACCGAGATGTCCCGCGATGACTGGTGCCTGCCGAGCGGGTACGTCGTGGAATTCGCCTTGTGGATGGCGCTGGGTGGGCTAGAAGCATTCCCGCGCCGCAATTTTCCGGGATCAACCCTCTGGCGTGTATCCCGGGCAAGAGGCAGCATGTGGTTTGATTACAATGCGTAGAAGAAAACATAATGAAACTAAATTCCATAACCCTAGCACTCGCACTTATCGTTCTCGTGGGATGCACCGCCGCCCCGGTGATTCCTAAGGACCAGTGGAGGCAGGCCGCCATGACGGATTCCGACACGGTCTTTCCAGGGATCAAATATGGCATGACAATGAAGCAAGTCCGTGCATTGGTTCCAGCCGCATACACGGTAATTGATGATCAAAAAGCCATACTTGAACAATCGCCCGAACTCAGCCAGTTCAATGATGACCAGGGACGCCCGACCAAGTTCCTGAGACTTGATCGTCTTCATGACCAGGAAGGCGTCATCGAGGTTGATCATTTTGTCTTTGTGGACGGAAAGTTGACACAAACACTCGGAGGCTACGGCAGGCCGTCAATGTGACCGTCCACCACCAATGCGGTACGCCAACGTGCAGATCCAGAACTTCAACCGCTACGGCGAAGCTGCGTTGCTGCTGCGGGCGGGGAAGCGGTCGCGGACTGCCTGCCGTTCTCGACAACGCTCATTTCAGACCTCTTCTCAGCAGGAAATGTGAAGTCGATATCCACACCGTGCACGCCTATATCCTCGGTGAGCACGGTGATAGTGAGTTCGCAGCCTGGTCCATGACCCATGTCGCAGGCATGCAAATTGACAAAGCCACCTTCCGGAACAAGAACTTGCAGCGCTCAATAAATCAGCTTCCGTTCTGAGGAAGGTCATGGAAGGGCGTGGCGTCGATGCTTGAAGCTGGATAATTCGTGCCTGCCGCCGCCGTGCTCCCCATCTGGAAAATCCACGCCGACATCCTGCGCACGCTGCGAGCCGGCAATCGCCTGGTGCTCGTCGCGCCCACCGGCTCGGGCAAGACCACGCAGGTGCCGCAAATGTTGCTGGATGCGGGAATCGCGGGCGAGAAAATGATCGTGGTGTTGCAACCCCGGCGCGTCGCCGCCCGCAGCGTGGCCGCCCGCGTCGCCTGGGAACGCGGCGGCAAACCCGGCGCGGAGGTTGGCTATCAAATTCGCTTTGACGATCACACCAGCGTCGGCACCCGCATCTGTTTTGTCACCGAAGGCATCCTGCTGCGCTGGCTCCAGGATGATCACACGCTGTCCAACATTGGTGCCGTGGTGTTCGATGAATTCCACGAGCGCAACTTGCTCAGCGACGTCGCCCTCGCCTTGGTCAAACACTTGCAGCAGACCCAGCGCCCCGAGTTGGTCATGCTGGTGATGTCCGCCACCCTCGATGCCGAGCCCGTTGCCGCGTATTTGCAGCCATGCCCGATCCTCATCTCCGAAGGCCAAAGTTTTCCCGTGGCGGTCGGCTATCTGGCTCTCCCCGATCTGCGCGCTCTCCCCGCGCAAGCGGCCGAGGCGGTTGAGCGCATCATCCACAGCGAGTCCCCCGGCGACATCCTCATTTTCATGCCTGGGCGCGGCGAAATCAACGGCACCCTCGACGCGCTGCGGGGCCTGAAAACCCACGAGCGGGTCGCCTGCATCCCCTTGCACGGCGAACTCGAACCGCAGGAGCAAGACCGCGCCTTTGCCCCCAACGCCCTGCGCAAACTCAACGTCGCCACCAACGTCGCCGATTCCAGCATCACTATCGACGGTATCCGCCATGTCGTGGACAGCGGCGTCGCCCGCGTGGTCCGCTACGACGCCGAACGCGGCATCGGCACCCTTTTGCTAGAGCCTATCAGCCGGGCCAGTTCCTCACCCGCCAGCAGAAAATCAATAGGCTCGAATCCGCTCCCGCCACGCCCTACCGTTGCGGTAGGGTCGGACGGCCTCGGCCGACCCACTCATCCGCCCGGATGGGCAGTGCCAAGGCACGGCACATGATCTGGCCGTGCCGACCCAATGAGCGGCATGACCCCAGTGAACGGCGCAGGTGCCTTGGGTGTGCGGCTGACGAGCTGCGAGGTTTCGCAGGAGGGACCGACGTGTCTTCAAGTTTTGTGTCTGAGGCGCTGCCTCGCTAGCGAGTCACGCGCAGTCTGTGTTTCCTGCCTTGACCAAGATGCCCAAACCTGCGAACGCTTGGCCATGACCCATATTGCTTTGCTCACATTATTTGCCACAGCGCTGGCTGCCAGCGCAGCGCAATCCCCGGTGTACACGCTGCACAGTTTCAAGAAAATCCAGGTGAGTGATGAGTTCTGGTGCGAGGGCGCATTTTACGGCGACTTTAACCACGACGGTAAGCTCGACATTTGCGGCGGACCGTTTTGGTGGGAAGGGCCGGACTTCAAGATCCGTCACGAATTTCGCCCCGCTACCAAAACCTCTAAAGGGAAACATGCCGATGGCACCGAATTTACCTTCGCCGGATACAGCGGTGCCAAGGGCCATATCAATGATTACTCCGACAATTTCCTAACATACGTATATGATTTCAACGGCGATGGCTGGGCCGATGTGATCGTCTATGATACACCCGGAGCCGACGCATATTGGTACGAAAATCCCCAAGGCAAGAAAAATGCCGACGGCTCCGAACATTGGACGCGGCACAAAGCAATCAGTACCCTGGATAACGAATCACCACGCTTTGGCGATATAAATGGCGACGGCAAACCCGATGCTGTGTGCAACTCCAATGGGTTCCTTGGCTATGCGACGGCCGATTGGAGCCACCCGGCCGAGCCGTGGACCTGGCACTCGATTTCCCCCAAGGGCTCCTGGCACAAATACACCCACGGCGTGGGCTTTGGCGATATCAACGGGGACGGCCGCGCGGATTTTATCGAACAAAACGGCTGGTGGGAACAACCCGCCTCACTCAGTGGGGATCCCGAGTGGAAAATGCATCCGTTCCCATTCGCCGCAGGATCCGGCACTGCGGGCGGCGCCCAAATGTATGCTTACGATTTCAACGGCGACGGCCTCAACGACGTACTCACCACCCTCAACCCGCATGGCTACGGCATCGTCTGGTACGAACAAACCCGCGAAAAGGGGCAGATTTCCTTCAAACCGCACCCCATCATCGGCAAAACCCCGCAGGAGAATCCATACGGCGTCTCGTTCTCACAGGCCCACGCCATCGAAATGGTGGACATGGACGGTGACGGTATCATGGATTTTGTGACCGGCAAACGGTTCTGGGCGCACGGCCCCACCGGCGACGATGAACCCAATGCCCCCGCCGTGCTTTATTGGTTCAAAACCGTCCGTCATCCCGACAAAACCGTGGAGTTCATCCCATATCTGATAGACTCGGATTCCGGCGTGGGCACCCAGGTAACCGTGGCCGACCTCAATGGCGACCATTTGCCCGACGTGCTCGTTGGCAACAAGAAAGGTATTTTCGTGTTTATCCACGAGACTCGCCAAGTCAACCGGGATGAGTGGGAGGCCGCCCAGCCCAAGCCTCGGCACTAATCGCAGGACAAGGGAAAAAACCAGCCGCCTGCGATTGGCACGCCGCAAGGCTTGCAGAAACCGCCCATCTGAGGCAGAATTGCGGCGTGCCTGAGACCAATGAAAGCGCGAGACGGTGGAGCGGGTACGTGTGCCCGGATTGCCGATTGGTGTTCCGAGTGCCGCGGGATCACGATGGCCGGGGCTTGGTGTGTCAAAGCTGCCGACGCTTGCTACGGATTCCCGCCGCGGGCGAACCCTCGCCTCCTCTACTCGCCGAAAATGTCAGAACCGCCGGTTTAGCGCCCCAAACCGCATCCGCATCCGCCACAGCACCCGCATCCGCATCCGTCCCGCCGTCTCACTCGTCAGCCGACCCGCCAGTTACAACCTCCGGCGAGCAATCGCCGCAGCTCGGCATCAGGCACCGGGTGCGTAAACGGCGTAGCCCCACCACCGCTGCGAACGATACGGGGCAGGCCTCCTGGGATCGCGAATCCTCGGGAAGCACCGGTTCCAAAAGCCGGGAACGCCGGTCGATGCGCTGGATGTTAGGCGGCGGCCTGGTGCTCTTTGGCTTGGTCGCCGGGGCGGGCT
>Ga0118677_10011407_pt1 | contig 13316 bp, 16 predicted proteins | sample AliMusrvi5mmetaG_FD_86154 | JGI IMG/M metagenome (GOLD analysis project Ga0118677, IMG submission 86154)
ATGCTCCCCGATCCAAGCACATTGGCAGTGCCTTGAGGGAAGCGGTTTTACATCCGCAAGTGGTGCACTTTGAATCCTAACATGTGACCATCAGGTGGTGCACTTTGGGTGACCGCCGACATACAATTTGCCTCGTTATTTGGAATAAAGTGCTCGGCTATCTCCGCTTCGCTCCGGTTGTGGTTTGAAAAAGCCTACATTCCGTTGCTATTTTCCCATGTGGGATAACTTATAACAAATAACCCCTGGAATCCGCAGTCCCAACTGCGGATTCCAGATTGAAGAATGGGTCTTTTAACGGCCCGCTAAACCGGATCAGTGGCGTCGGCGGAACAGGCAGATCATTCCAAGACCACCCAGCAGCGCAGCGGACGGTTCCGGAATAAGTACGAGAGCATGGATTGCCGCTATTTGGGATTTGGAATTGGCTCCGCTTACCATTGGATCTGCCGAGGCTGCTGCGGTGAGAGTGATTTGTTGTCCATGCATGATATGGAATGGCGCGACGCTTGAGCCTTCTGTGGTATTAGGGGCTGTGGTGTCACCCTGTGGCACGGAGGGCGGAGCCGGTTTCTCAACACTTGCATGGGTGTCTGGATTGCTATCAGACTGAGCAACATTGCTGTTGGGGCTGGAATTTCCAGCAACTGTTATGTCCGAATCATTTGTATAACTCGCAGCCGTGGCAAACTGCACGGCGGCTAAAGCCAAAAATAGAGGAATGGTAAATTTCATAGAGGAGGGAGAGTGGAGTGATGGAATCGGGGGCTACGGCTATTGCCTATCGTGCATGATTAAGCTGTATCCATCCTTCCATAAGCAATTCGTGTGCAATTTACCAAAAAATCCACGCAGAAATTGAATTTTTGCCATTCTTGGGCGGAATTTGACAGAACTGTCACATTTCTGATAGGGCGTGTATGACCGATTGGTAATTGTGTATTGCCGAACAATATCGAGGGCAGGGATGTTTTGCGCTGAGTGTGATATTCCCAAAAAAGCCCGGACTCTTTAAAACAAAAAAGCCCCCCACCCGGAGGTGAGGGGCTTTGATGAATAATAGGGTCTGTGCCCCACCAAACCGGTTTAACGGCGGCGGCGGACCAGTCCGAGCAAACCGAGTGCGCCGAGAAGGGCGGCAGACGGTTCGGGAACAGCGGTGTAGGTGTAGGTCACTGCAACTTGGGAATTGGCTCCAGCTGCGGAGGTATCCACTGTGTATGATGCACCGGTGGTGGTGACAGAGAAATTATTCTTGATTTCAAACGTCACATGTCCAGATCCCTGATAGGCAGAAAAATAGGTGCTGGTAATAGTCTCGGAGCTGACGGGATAGACCTGACCAGCTACGATGGTGAAGGGCTGCGATCCCGATCCGGCGATGGTTGTTGTGTTCCAATCGGGTGATGTGGCGACTCCGGTAAAACCGATGCCGACAACCTGACCCGTGTAGCCAAGGCTGCCTGAGGAGCCGTATACATAGTAGGTGCTGTCAAAGTTATTGACGCTTACAGTGCTGACGGTTGGATTGGTGACTAAGACCGATCCTTGCAATTCACTGATCGGGACTGTGACTTGAACGCCTGTTAGTGTTCCCAACGAGGTATCGAACTGGGCTACATTATATCCAGAGTAGGATGCGCCAGCAACCGCGATACTGGAATAATTCGTGTAACTCGCCGCCGATGCAATTTGCAGACTGGCGAGAGTCAGTAGTAGGGGTGTAGTATATTTCATAAGTTTCAGATGGAGGGGGGCTGTAATCTTTACGGAGGCGCAGGGTTTTTAGTTGATTTAGCCCGAGAGCGCAAGTAAAATTTACGAAATGATGAAAAAAAACTCTTATATTCCGAATGCCGTGTTGTTTATGGGGGGGTCCCTTACATTTAACCTAAAATCCGGGGAGAATCTGCGGATTCTAGGTTTATAGGCATCGTGGCGATGTTTACAACCCGGACAGTATCTCGATAGCCGCCTGGTTCTTGTATTGCCGTGCAATATCGAGCGCGGTGACGTTTTCCTTGGATTTCAGGCTAGGATCTACCTTGTGCTCCAGCAGCAGGTGGATCATTTCCGCCCCGCCACTGGCTGCGGCTTCGTGCAGGGGCGTGCCGCCGCGCAGGCTGAGCGTCATTGGGTCTGCTCCGCCCGCCAGCAGGGCCTTGGCGGTTTCCACCTGGTTTTTTGCAGCGGCGTGGTGCAGAGGCGTCCAGCCGTCCTGATCCTGGGCGTTGGGTTTCGCCCCGGCCTTAAGCAGGGCGGTGACGAGGGTAGGGTTGTTGCGGTCGATGGCCAGGTGCAGCGGCGTGCGCTTTGAGGCGTTTGTGCTGTTGGGGTTGGCCCCGGCTCCCAACAAGAGGATGGCGATTTCGGTTTTATTGCGCAGCACAGCCTGTTCAAGCGGTGGGCGGGAGTTTTCTCGTGCTCCTGCATTGACGTTCAATGGGTTAGCGGCCAAGTGAAGGCGCACGTCTTCCAAATCTCCTTTGGCTATGGACTCGTCTATCGTTTGGTAGGCTGGTGCAGCGGCGACTTTGCCGATTACGCCGCCTTCGGGGATTTCGACCCCTGCCGTCCAAGCGATCGCGTTGAGCACGAGCTTTCGGACATCCGGGTTAGCCCAGTTGCGGTGGAAATGGCCACCAGTGAAACCGAAACCGCGCGATTTATTGGAGTTTTCCACCACCCACGCCAAGGTTTGTGGGACTTTGTCGGCCAACTCCTTGCGCAGTTCCGGGCTGGCCGATCGCGGGCCGTCGTCCCCCAGCGAACTTTCCGGGGGAAGGGCGGACAAGAGGGGAGTGATGTCCGGGCGGAGGCGGATGTGATAATAAAACTCCTCTTCCAGCTCAAAAGCCGCCACCCCGCGGGTGGCCGGGTGCTTGGCAATCTGCGGCTGGGTCATCATCCACACCGGATTCACGGAGGATAGTGGATCAAAGTGCCCGCCTATGGCTTCATCCCAGAGTTTTTCCATCTCCGTATCACTTGCTTCAAGGGCGAAATGCAGCACAGCCAGTCCTTTGCCAGCCTCGAATCGCTGACGGAGTTCGGCCACGTGGCCCTTGGCTGCGTGGCCCTCGATGCCATCGCTGAAGATCACCACAGTATCTGCGGCAGCCACTTTTGTGGCGTCCTGCGGCCATCCCAAACTGACTTCAGTCTTGATTCCTAAGCCACTGCTTTCCAGGTGTTTGGCCAGCAATTCGCAGCCGGCTGGGTGCTCGTGCTGACCTTGCGGGTGGCTTTTCGGCCCGGCTATAAAGAGCACGGATTTTTCCGCAGAAACAAGCGAGGAAAAGAATAGGAGACAGAGGAGAGACCGGTGCATGGCTGGTGGTGTAACCATAACGGATTCCCGCCGCCAATGTTTCCAAAAAACCAGGATATTTCCGTTTGCCAGTATGGGTCTTCAGGAAGGATCCGTCCGATTCTTCTTATCCCCAACGGGGATATGTCACATAGCCCAGGGTTGGCACCAAGTGCCTACCCTGGGAACAGGGAAAAACGATTTCCTACACCAAGGGGGTTGCGTCCTCTTCCACCCAAAACCCAAATCCCCCAGCCTAGAAAAGCGGCGGCCAGCGCTGTAACATCCTACCCCGCCTCCTTCGCGTCTTTGCGGCTTTGCGCGAGATACTCTCCTTCTTCATTCAAAATTCTTCCCAGTGAAAGGCCCAATGCCTTCCCCACGTATCCCTGTCGCTGCCTGCACCTCCGCCCAGCGAAGAACCATACCATCAGGACTCTCATCAATCCACAAACAGCCGCACTTATGAACCCAAATATCAATCGCCGCTCCTTCCTCACCACCACCACGCTCATGGGGGCCAGTTTGGCCGCCGGATCCTTGTTCGCGCAGACGCCCTCTGGAGCCGCGAAAAAAGTAAAGGTCGCGCTCATTGGGTGCGGCGGTCGTGGCAATGGTGCTCTCGAAAACTTCCTCGAAGCCTGCAAGATTCTTGGCGTGGAGGCTGAAGTGGTGGCCACGGGTGATGCCTTCCAGGCGGCAGCCGATCTCACTGGCAAAAAGCATGGTGTCGCGGCGGAACGTTGTTTTGGTGGTTATGATGCCTATCAGAAAGTAGTCGCCACGAATTGTGACTATGTGCTCATGGCCACGCCGCCGATATTCCGGCCCGTGCATTTCGCTGCAGCTGTGGAGGCAGGTAAGCATTGTTTCATCGAAAAACCAGTGGCTGTGGATCCGGTTGGAGCGCGTTCTATCATCGCCACCGGTGAAAAAGCCGCCGCCAAGGGCTTGGCTGTCGTCTGTGGCACCCAGCGCCGCCACATGGCCATCTATCAGAATAACAAGGCCAAGATCGACGCCGGTGCCATCGGTGCTATCAAAGGCGGAGTGGTGCAATGGAATGGCACCATCCCGTGGATACGGCGCCGCAAGGAAGGTGAATCCGATGCCTCCTACGTCGTCCGTAACTGGTGCAATTTCAATGAGCTTTCCGGTGATCACATCGTGGAACAACATTGCCACAATCTCGATGTGGCAGTTTGGTTCCTCGGAAGGCTGCCTATTTCTGCAGTTGGTTTCGGCGGACGCGCTAGACGGGAAACGGGCAATCAATTCGATTTCTTCAGTGTCGATTATGATTTTGGTGATGACGTCCACATCCACAGCCAGTGCCGCCAACTCGGAGGAACCTATCAGCGGATCGGCGAATTTTTCACCGGCACCGAAGGTTCATGTTACGGCGATGGCAAGCTCACTGGTAAAAAAGTGGACGTCCCCGAAATCAAATTGGATTCCGAGTTGAACATCGTCCAGGAACACGTGGATCTGATCCGCAGTGTCATAACGGGCAAGCCGCTCAACGATGCGAAACGCATAGCTGAAGTGACCCTCGTGGGGATCATGGGGCGCATCTCTGCCTACACAGGTGAGATGGTCCGCTGGAGCGATCTCATCAAAAACGAAAAGTCCCCTCACTATAACCTCGCTCTCAGTCTTTCCCCGCTAGACTTTGAAAAGGGCCCCATCACAATGCCTGCCGAGATCCCACCCATACCCGGCACACCTTTTGCTGGGTAACATTACGGGACATACCAGTTGCCAAAAGAGATTGTCGAATGGTCTTCGGGAAGACTGCGCCTGATTCTTCCCATCAAAAATCATCAATCGTCAATCTATTCAACCCATCAATCTCTTCCTCCGCGCCCCCTCTGCGCACTTTGTGGTTAACGCTAAAATTGTGCAGGACCCGCTTTACGGGTTGCCGTGGCGGGCGTAATGCCTACCCTGTGGGCAAGCAATTTCCCCATGGCCAATCCTTCAGCCCGCCCACTCGGCAAACGTGTTCTTCTCATGGGCACCTGCCTCTGCGATGCCTTTTACGACGATGTCGCGCGCGCCACCGTGGAGGTGTTGGAGCATCTTGGTTACTCAGTTGAGTATCCGGAAGACCAAACCTGCTGCGGGCAGCCTGCCTTCAACTCGGGCGATTGGGAGGCCTCGCGCAAGGTGGCGCGGCACACCGCTGAAGTATTCTCGGGTGACCTTCCGGTAATCGTGCCCTCCGGCTCCTGCGCCGCCATGAACCGCCACGGGAATCTCCTCCAGTTCCAGGATAACCCGGAGCCTGAGATCACCTCGCTCGCCAGCCGCACATGGGAAGTCATCGATTTCATCTTCAATGGCATCGGCATCAAGACCTGGCCCGGTAAATTCGAAAAGCCCACCCGCATCGCATTCCACCGCTCATGCCACAGTCGTGGAACCCAGACGGGTGCTGCCGTCCGCACACTATTGGCTTCGATCGAAAATGCCGAGGTCATTCCCTTTGGCGAGCCGGAACAATGCTGCGGCTTCGGTGGCACCTTCTCCGTCACATTCCCCCACATCTCCGCTCAAATGGGCACCCTCAAGCTCGACCACATCCTCGCGATCAATCCCGATCTGCTCGCAGGCATCGACATGTCATGCCTCATGCACCTCAGCGGCCTTGCCCAGACCCAGGGCCGCCCGGTTCCTTATAAACACACCATCCAGATCCTGAGGGACACGCTGGTGAACCATTCTCCTCTCCCGTCATGATCGGTAACCAACCCATAGACCTCTACGCCCGGTCCATTTCGGATGAAAAACAACATGCCGTTAGGGATGGAACGTCCTCCGGCACTGAAAAACGCTATCAGGTCCTGCACAAGGACTATCAGGACCCGGACGCCCTGCGCAAGATTGCCGCAGCCATCAAGGACCACACGCTCCACCATCTGGGCGACTACTTGGCTAAGGCCGAGGAGGCGCTTGAGTCGCGTGGTGTGAATGTCCACTTTGCCGCCACCGGAGAGGAGGCCTGCCAGACTGTCCTTTCCATTTTGCAAGGGCATGGTGTCACCAGCCTGACCAAATCCAAGTCGATGGCTGCCGAGGAAATTCACCTCAATCCATTTTTGATAGAAAACGGCATCGAGTGCCTGGAGTCCGATCTTGGCGAGTTCATCATCCAGCTCGACAATGACATCCCCTCGCACATCGTCAAACCCATCATCCACAAGAACCGCCGGGAAATAGCCAAGACCTTCCTGCGCGAGGGCATAGCTGCGGATTACAACGACGACCCACAAACCATCACCCGCCGCGCCAGGGTCTACCTCCGGGGGAAATACATGCAGGCAGGGGCCTGCATCACCGGGGCTAACTTTGTCTGTGCCGACAGCGGTCGTTTGTTGCTGGTCACTAACGAGGGCAACTCCCGCTTCGGCATGGCCCCCGTGCCGGTACACATCGCACTGGTGGGTATTGAGAAGCTTGTTCCTCGCGAGAAGGATCTGGCGGTTTTCCTAAATTTGCTAGGTCGATCCGCCACCGGCCAGCAGCTCACGGTTTACACCGAGTTCATCAATGGCCCGCGTTCCGCCAATCAACCGGACGGCCCGGAGCACATGCACGTTGTCTTCATGGACAACGGCCGCACCAACGTGCTCGCCTCCAACTGCCGGCAAATCCTCCGCTGCATCCGCTGCGGTGCCTGCCAGAACGTCTGCCCGGTCTATCGGCAGGCATCCGGCCACGCCTATCGCGCCACCTACGGTGGCCCGGTGGGTGCCGTGCTATCACCTCTGCTGTTTGGAGACCGGTTCCCGGAACTTGCAGACCTGCCTAAAGCCTCGTCCCTTTGCGGAGCCTGCAATGAAGTCTGCCCGGTAGATATCCCTATCCCAGATCTGTTATTGCTCTTGCGCGACAAGGCCAAACGCGAGCACATCCACTCGCCAGCCGCCATCCCCATGGCTCCCTTCGCCACTCTCGCCACCTCCCCAGCACTGTGGCGCAGCGCCATGACCATGAGCAATGCGATGAACCACTTGCCCTTCCAGGTCGCTCCGGTCAAACCGCTTCAAGATTGGTTGAACCAACGCACCCTCCCCGAATTCCACGGCGGTGATTTCCGCAAGTGGTACCGCGCGAGAAAGAAAAAATGAGGCCCGAGGGGCATGCGCCCATAAGGAGAGGGGACATTCCCATGCGTGGTTCTCTTCCCTCTTCGTCTTCCTCTTTCTTCACTATTCCTAAACTCCTAATTCCTCCTATCCCCAACGGGGATACGTAACATAGCGAAGGGTTGCCGGGCACCGGCTACCGGCTACCCTGGAAAGGGCAACGCTCTGGGATTTCCGCGTCACAATGGTAACAGCCTTGAATGGGCGGCCTAAATTGGTTGCCAAAAGAGATTGCCGAAAAGGCGGCGCAGCCATGTGTCGATCATGGCTTGGGAAAGCAGTTACAGGCGGTATAACATGCCCCCGCTCTACGCCGGGACGGGAAAAGGCCTACGCTCGGGAGTGGTATCCGTTACTTGTCGAAGAACGCTCGCTTTCCCGGAGGCAATTTTACCGGGATGCAATCGATGGGTATGATCAATCCGTCATCGGTCACAAACACGTTAGCCGGACGCATGTCGAAAACGGCTGAATCCTCACTGACAAACGCATAGGAATCTTCGTATCCAATGCCGTGATTGTGCCTCAGCTTGGAGAATCCAAGGTCATTCACCATGAGTTTGGTGATGTCTTCCCATCTGGCCGGTTTCCCGGTAACAAGATCCTGCCTGGTAATGATTTGCCTTCCACCCTCGTCACCCCCGATCCCGACAAAGCGTATATTGTCCCCAAAAATCTCGTTTTGAAGCATCAGCCTATCCTAGTATTCCAACGGCAACGCGGGAACCATCTGCGGGGTGCCCAAATCAAAGTTCACTGCATACGCCGCCTTTCCGGGCTTGGTAAACTTCAGAACCGTTGATGTTTCGTGGTCAAACACCACGTCATGCTCAACGCCGCCCTTCGTCACCAGGAATTGCTCCTTAAGAAGACATCCTTTCAACGATGCCTCACGGGCAATTCCGACGAATTGCTGCCGGATAAGATCCACCTCGTCTTTGTCCCCGTGGAGCGTTCCATCTGTTGATAGAACTGCTCGGAAGTTATCCGCGGTGGATTTGAGCGAGCAATCCTGATCTGTTCCAGGTAGCTTTTGCGCTTCTGCGTCTTGGATAATGTCTCGTTTGGAATCATCGGTCAACGGGTTCATAATGCCAGAATCCGTGGTTTTATCAAGCACGATCTTGTCGCCCGCCGTCACGGACGTGAGAGTTGGTTTCTGTGGGAAACTGTCGAGTGCTTCGCGATATTTGGCTACCTTTCCCTTGTTTCCCATTGGAAATGGCGTCAGTCAGGCCCCGGTTCAGCTTTTCCTTGCGGGCGGTTGCGGCGGCTTCCCGTGCGCTTCCTCCGGGGAGCGGGCCTTGGGACCGTTGCGGAGGGCATCGAGAAGCTTGGCTGCGTAGTCCGAACTGTTCGCCTCCAAGCGTTCGCGCATTTTTTCCGATGAAAGCACTGGCTGATTCATGCGAATCTTTCGCAACTCCCGAGACATCTGCTGGATGGAGTCTTTCATGGCGTGGCTACCGTGGAACAATACCATGGCTGCCGCTTTTATCAAGCACCATCATATGATGATGGCAGGACTGAAATTTCGATTTGGGCAGCGTCATTGCTGGGCTATGGCAAAGGTGGCAGGTCTAGCTCTTTCAGGAATTCATTGTGTTTAATCGTTGCCTCCTGAATAGCCTTCTCGATTTCTAGCAACTCGCCATGGGTCTTCGCCAGGTCGATCTCGGAATCCGCTATCCCAAAAGTCCTTTAAGTTGGCACCATTAATTACTGTCCCCAAAGACGTCTAGTGCTGCTGCGGGCATGGCGCAGGGCGGTTGAGGTTGTTGAGTTGATTCTGGTCTGTCGCGTCTACTTTCTCGTCTCCGTGGTTATTGTTTCCATTAGTTTTTTGCCCTGCTTAATGTCCAAATTATATTTGGTTCTAGCCTCGCAAATCTCAATGATATTTGGCTCATCGAGCCTTCTTACGATTTGCATTGTTGGAGCTAAATACTCCAGAAAATTCCACGTAAGTCTTGGCTCCCAATACTCGTTTATAAGGTAATGATTTTCGCCGTCTTTAATAAGATTCACCAGAGCCATTGGACACGCTGTCGATGAATCCATAACAACTTCATAAATATTAATCAGAGGAGAACTTTCTTCCAGCAAATATTTCGAATCTGCCCGAATATATTCGTAACAATATTCGGGACGATCCAACGCAAACACCGAATCAATTCTTGAAAATTTTGTCCGAGGGCGACATGATTCCAGTATGTCATCTCCGGAGAGAGAGCCGTTTGGCTTTTTTATTCTCTCGGAACATCTATTTTTTACGAACGGTCCTATAATCTCATTGGAGGCGTATTTATCTACTGAGCCGTGATATAGGTTCATTTTATTCATGGATAGATTCGTTAGTAAATTGCACGGCATTCGCATTTGAGGCTGCGGAGCTTCTCAATGAGGTTTTGTTCGAGATCGTTTTCAGAGAGAGTCATTGCGATAAGGGAGCAGCGGTCTTGCTTTTGGCGGGCATGGGAGGGCAGGAGAGCGAATGCCGTCCAAAGTCCCCGGGCGGACTCCCGTATATGCGCTACCAACACCGGTGACAAGTTAGGATATGAGGATTTCCTCCGTATCGTTGCCCAGGCTGCCGTGCATATCCTGAAAGCCCCGCCATAATTCCACCCCGCCATAATTCCACCCCGCCATAATTCCGTCTCGCCATAATTCCGTCTCGCCAAAATTGGTCAGGCCTATGGCCGGGGCCGTTTCAATGATGCTCGTGCTGGCGGGGTGCGCGGGTGACGGATTCAACTAAGGCGTAGATGTTGCGGAAGCCGTGTGGCCATGGGCATGCGCACATTAAGGAGCAGAGAGTCTGAGAGTCTGGCCCAATTGTTTTTGGTTGGTGTCGGTCATTGGGAAACGCGGGTTGTGAAATTTAAGTTGTAAAAATTGAGTTGCGGTTCTCGGCGGATCAAAGTAGCTTCTCCTCATCGGAAGGTGAAATTCGGCTTCATGCCGTGTGATTGTCGGTCCGCCGCTCAATCCTCTACCTTCCGATTTTTTATGCCCAGATCGTTCATCGGCGGGCGCTTGCGGGTGTGATAGGTGCCATACGGTTTTTCCGAAGTGTCGTCGGCATCCACGATGAGCCCGACTTTCGGCCAGATCAGGGAAAGAAACCGGTCTTCTCCTTTGGTGAAGAGCCTTTGCAGTGCTCACAGGCAGTAGTCCGCCACTTGAAGCCCTGCATGTTGGTGCGCGGGCATGGCGCGCACCTGGATCGACGCATCGGGAAAGGTATCGGCGGCTTTGCGTGATTCAGCCTGCGCTTTCAGCAGGTGTTCCCGCAGGGCCTGGGTGCGGGCCTTGCCCCGGCTGGCGAAAATCACCTCGAAGGCCGGGCGGGTATGCAGCTTTTTGTCAAAGAGACGTCTGACGGCGCTGTCGTAGAGTTCCGTGGGGCGGTAACGGTAAGTCGGATCCCGTTCATTGCGGGATTTCACCCGCCGGGCCACCACCGACATGGTGCGGACGACGGCATAGAAGGAGAAGTCATGCCGCTGGAGCACCTGAAAGACCTCACGGCGGACTTCCGGCAGGTCGTCCTTGGCATGGAAAAAAAGCGCGGTCTTCCCTGATGCCGGTTGCATGGAGGGGACATCCTTGAAATACGGGTCCGCCAGAAGTCGGGCGCGCAAGGCATCCAAATCCGCGATGAGTGCTGCCATGCTCCAGCACTCCACCATTCCCAAGGTAAAATAGGACTGCACCTTGCCCGTGCCGACCAAGATACGGCCTTTGCCGTCAAAGATCACGCCGTCGCCGGTCTCGTCCACGAAATAGAGGTGGGGCGATGAATGGGCCGCTTCTGCCTCCAGCGCCGCGCTCATGCCTCAACCTCCTCCGGGGATGGAAAAAGCTGCCGCATCAGCCCTGTGTTGTGGGTCTTGAGGGGATCGAGCTTTTGGGTGTGGGCGGCGATGAGGTCTGCGAGGGATGTGAGGCAGTTGGCGATTGCCTTTTGCACTGTGATATAGGGGTGAGGAATGGGAATGCTATCGAGCATTGCCTTGTTCAATTTTGGCTGGGCTATCCGGGTGGTATGCGTATTTGAGGCTGCGGAGTATTTCAATGAGGTTCTGTTCGAGTTCGATTTCAGAGAGAGTCATTGCGTTAAGGGAGCAGCGGTCTTGCTTTTGGCGGGCATGGGAGGGCAGGAGAGCGAATGCCGTACAAAGTCCCCGGGCGGACTCCCGTATATGCGCTACCAACACCGGTGACAAGTTAGGATATGAGGATTTCCTCCGTATCGTTGCACAGGCTGCCGTGCATATCCTGAAAGCCCCGCCATAATTCCACCCCGCCATAATTCCACCCCGCCATAAATGCGCCCCGCCATAATTCCGCCCCGCCATAAATGGGCAATTCCAACTCCAGAGCCGGGCCAGTTCAAGGATGGTCGTGGTGGCGGGGTCCGCGGGTGACGGATTCAACTAAGGCCGTATACTGATTGCCAAAAGTTATTACCGAAATGGGATTGTTGGGGTTGAGAACTCGTGCCGCTACGCGGGCATGAGAATTCAGATTCCGGCCCGGAAACCCCGGTTCCGGCGTTGTTCATCGGTCGAGGATGTAGATGTTGCGGAAGCCGCATTTCTGTGAGGGGTCCTTGGCGGATAGGACATGGCACAAGGTGCCGTTTGACCTGCGGGGCCGGAAGAGCTTTTTCCCGGTTTTCCGGACGTATGCGGCCGCATACAAGCCTTTGGCCTCGGGGACGAGGGGAATGGTGAGAAAGTCCCAGCGCTTGGGCTTGATGGTGATCATGAGGCTACGGTGCTGCCGGGCATGCGGTGCATCATCATCAGTGCGCGAGTGGCGGGTGCCAGCAGACGGATGGCGCGGATGGGCTCGCCCTTGGCTTGTGCTGCCAGCCATTGATGATGGCCGTCTAACACATGGCTATCCTTGGAAATGAGAATGGCCCGGGTGCCGCCTGTGATGTTTCTGGCAGTGTCCACCTTGTCCGGTGAATATTCCGCCTGTGAGGGCTTGAGCGTGGACGGTTCCACGTCCTCCTGCCGCGACTCTATCCCGCGCGAGCGCAGGAACTGCACCATGGCCGATCTGTCACCTCTGCGGATCTGTGGCATTTCACGGCGCGGGATTCCAAGGGTGCCTTGAGCCCAGCGGAAAATCCTGCCAGACGCCGCTGGCATCCGCCGCCTCGATTCCTGCCTGCGGTTTCCCATCCTCCGGATTCGTCACGACAGGTTCCGCCGCGGGCGGGTAAAGCAGTTCGTCGCCCTCGGCGGGCAATGGGATGCCGTGGCGGTCGTAAAACCACGACTTGCTGACCGGGGTCTTGCCCGTGGTGATTCCGAGCTTGTCGTCGCGCTCGGCGAGCGCGGTTTCATCCTTGGTCTCCGGCCACTCCGCCCACCTACCAAGGACAAGCACGCAACATGCTCACCATCGACGCTCAGGAAATCGCCCTGTCGCCCCATATCCTCTCCTGCATACGGCCCGGTCAAGCCGTATTCATCGAGCAAGAACACTTGCCTTTTGCCATGCTTCTCCCAGATGGAATTCCCCTCGCCCCAAGGCCGATTGGCCTCTGCAAAGGCGAATTTGTCGTTCCCGACAATTTCAACGATCCCCTCGAAATCTGGGATTCTCTCGAAGATGCGTCGTCTTACCCCCTGACCTCCAAAATATCATCATTCTGGATTACCTGTTTGACCCTGACCATCTGAACACCCTATCTGTTTATATACCTGCCGTCCAATTCCCTCCAGTCGTGCCCGCCTACGCACACACCCACCCGGATTACCCGGAAACACCCTCACGGTGGGAACCGCTCTTCACTCCATTTGGTGATGGTGCCGACGATCCGAAAGCATTCT
>Ga0118677_10011408_pt1 | contig 13315 bp, 8 predicted proteins | sample AliMusrvi5mmetaG_FD_86154 | JGI IMG/M metagenome (GOLD analysis project Ga0118677, IMG submission 86154)
AGTCAAACATTACCAATAGCAGATGTATATTATAACAGACTATTACCTGAAATGCAAAGAGAAATAAACAAATGGGGATTAACAGATCCTGTTTCCAGATGTCATAATATAGCTGAATGGCAAACTAACATAGCTGATTTTAAAACATTTTTAACTCAGCGTCCTGATTCAGCTAGAAAGGAACTTTTGTCTCAATTTAGTTTATTGGGTAAAGTTACTATCACAGTTGATGTTGCTAATAAATCACAAGGAAGGGTACAGATAAGTACACTTACACCTGATACTGCATCTTTGCCTTGGAGTGGTATTTATTTTAATGGTAATAGCATTCCTTTTACTCCAGTACCAAATCCTGGTTATGTTTTTGATTACTGGGAGGCAAATCATGAATTTACTTCAAGTAATTACACTGGATATCATTTTATGAACTTTACTCAAAGTGATATTATGAGAGCTCATTTCAAAGTTGCCCCTACTATTACCATCTCTGAATTGAATTTTCATTCAGATCCCACTCGAGATACAAAGGACTGGATAGAATTACATAATTTTGGGACTGCTCCTATTAACATCACTGGATGGAAAATATTTAAGCCGGCAACAGGAGATACTTATGTTATACCAAGTGGTACAACTGTATCTGCAAACGGCTACATGGTTATTTGTGAAGATCTTGATTATTTTGATACAAAATATACATACGTTATTCCAAATAGAATAGGTCCAATGAATTTTGGTTTTAATGATTATGGTGAAGAAATACAACTGCAAAATAATTCCGGTGGAATAATATTAGATTTAAAATATAGTTCTGACTCTACAATATGGCCCGGTTGCGCAGCAGGATACGGTCGTACTATAGAGTTGCAGAGTAATACACTTCTTATAAATAATCCATCAAACTGGAAATGCGGTTGTATGTTAGGTTCGCCTGGAGCTCCTCATTCTTCATGTCAGGAAACTCTTTTATTTAATGAAATTAACTATAATTCTTCTGCAACATATCCAATGGGAGATTGGGTGGAATTACATAACAGGAGTAATACAGCAGTTGATGTATCAAACTGGGTACTTAAAGATGGAAATGATACTCATTCTTTTATTATTCCAGATAATAATGCAAATGGAAGTACTATTCCTCCAAATGGTTATTTAGTACTTGTAAGAGATACAGCAAGTTTTAATGCTATATGGCCTGGAATTACTAACAGGTTTGGCAATCTAGGTTTTGGTTATTCTTCAAGTGGTGATGCTATAAGACTATATAATTCAACTGGTAAGATTTATCAATCTGTAGTTTTTAAACCTACATGGGGTGCAAATGGTGATGGAACAACTTTAGAGTTTAATAACAGTCTTACAGATGCTAATCCTAACTTGAGCATTGGTTGGTTTCCAGGTTGTATTAAAGGCTCACCGGGATATCCTTTTGCTCCTAATTGTGATGCAGGAATAAAAGAATATACAAATGAAAACTATAAAGTTTATCCTAACCCGGCAACAAGTGATGTAATTATTGAATTGAATACTTTACATAATGATGATATTTATTTTCAATTATACGATTTAGAAGGTCGTATGTTAAATAAAGTCTCTATGAAAGGAAAAACAAAGATTACTATAAGCAGGAATGGCTTACAAAGTGGTATATATATATTCAGGATTATAACAAATCAATCAGTAACAGGTGCCGGTAAACTGATATTTGAATAGATAAACACTTTAAGGTATTTCATTTATGCTAGGAGTATCTATAAATAGCCTTCGCCATTATTTTGGTGAAGGCTATTTATATTAAAGGCCACAAATAGTTGAATTATCATAGAAGATAAGTTCTATTTTGATATTGACTTTCTTTCCGTATAATTTTAAAAAGGCACTTAATCCCAAATTTTGCATTTGAATATACAAATGCAAAATTTTGGGATTACCTCCCTACAGATTCCTTTGGAATCTATGCGTTGGGACCCTACGGGCGAATTTTTCTATTGAAAAATTCGGGTTAATGCACCGTTACCTCATGGGATCTTACTTTTTCCTTTAAACCGCTCGGGGCTGTCAAAAGGGGAGCAACAAATGGTTTAACTTGAGTGTCCGTGGGATTCTGAGCTTGTTCAGCTAAAATTGCCTCATGAACTTGATTGATTTGATTGATACGGTCTGTCAAAGCGTGTTCCAATTGCAGGTTCTTTTGATTTTGAAGATTAATGCTCGCGATGATTTGAGCATCCGTAGGAATAGGATTAGCCGTCATGACTGCATTGACTTGATTGTTAGGCTTTTCATCATTCGCTTCTCGAGGCTGATTTGAGGGAACATTTTCTTGACTGGATGATTTTTCATTTAACACCCCTGGCGATTTCGTGGAATTTTCTTGTTTTAGCATGTTCTCTGTGGATGTTGACGCCCCTTTCGCAGTCGATATTTCACCCTCTGAATTTAACCTATTTTCATCAGTAGTTGACGGGCCCATGGCCGACTTTGACGAATTCTCTTCAGTAGAAGGGGTCTTCTGCGCAACACTAGACTGTAATACAGCGTTCTTTGAAGGCATCGGCCTTTCATCTATATTTACAATCCTTTCTTCACGTCCATATATCCAATAACTAAAAATCGCAAACCCTAAAATGATGCAAAGAATCCATTTGATCCATAAGACTCTTTTTTTATTCATCATATTCCCCTTAAAAATAATTATACTTCGTGGAAACTTACTTTTATATAAACCGTTCGTCCTGTAGAATCTTGAACTTTCGGGAAGCCTGGAGGGATTTTTGTTTGTAATCTTGTATCGTAATACTGTAACTGGTTGTACCCTCCATATAATGTTCCTGTCCCCGGATCAAATTCACCTGTTGGTCCGCAATAATTATTCACCAAACTACCAAATTGAATCATATTCCCCTTACCCTGTAACCACCACTGATCTACTTGAAAAGCCCCATTAAGCGCAACTAAAACCGCATCCAGCTCTATATTTGACGGGGCGCTATTAGCTAACACGGTGATATCATTTTGAGAGACAAGCCCCAATAAATCTGTACTACTGGAACTATTATTAATGATAGGATTCTTAGGATTACTCATATTGACCGGATCAGTATTGTACATTAAATTTCCACTGATATACATCTGATGAGCGCTTGCTAGCGTTATCTGTCCCTTCACGGTTCCTTGCACGGTAACGTCCCCATCATTTGAAGAACCATTAGTATTTTGAACATAAATAACCCCGTTGGGAAAGCTAGATGCAGTTACATTTTTATTATTCCATCCCCTTGCTGAGTTAGTGACGTTAATACTTCCATCCTTATTAAGAATAACAGTACTAGCTCCCGTTAAAACTAACCCTCCCGCAGAAGCTGTGGCGGCCATGCTTGTCAAGAAATTACTCGTTAGGAATGGTATAGAGGCCGCGCTAAGAGTAAGACCGTCCACAAAACTCGGATTATCTTTCGGTGGACCTCCATTGAAATAGTTAATAGCATTCCCTCCTTGGATAGTAGTCCCGTCGAAAATTGGATTACCCAAAATATTTAACGTCCCATTGGTACGCACCGGCCCTACGGTCGTCATTCCTGTTGTCCACCACAAATTTCCCCATTGAGGATTGACTTCTGTCGCGCTTAAATAGGCAAGGGAAGCGATTGAAGTTTGTTGGACCGACAATTGCAAAATCTTAGATACCTTATTATAAGTGCCTTTTGAAATTATGGTATAGGTCGCCCATGGCGCGCCATCACTAGACGCGGAAACTTGATAAGATCCCGCTTTGCCATTACCTAATGCGTAGGAAAAACTTGAAGCGTTATCGTTACAATATGCCGCAGGTATACAAAACTTCGCGGGAGCAGAAGCATAGCTTCTTAATTGAATAAAGGCATCCGCAATGCCAGCATCAGCAATATAATAAGCTCTTTTCAAATCTGCCGCTCTACTTGCTGTAGTAAGCCCGTTACTGGTGGCTAAAACATAGACCCCTACAAACGAAATAATTAGAAAAAAGAATATCAACGAAAAAGCTAAAGCAAACCCTTTATTTTTAAGCTGCGGACTCATGGATGATTCCTTATATTAACAACCGTTGTTGAAGCCCCAGAAATTTTCTTGCCAAATATAGTTTGAGTTAAGGCAACATCCATTTGTACAACTGCTGCTGAATAGTTGGCCACAGTAGGTATCGAAAAACGCAAAGCAATAGTTGAACCTGTTGGAGCAGTATAAATAACTTCATCGGCTCCCAGAGGAGAACCAGTTATAGGATGGTGATAGATAATCTGCGTGGAAGTCCCATCTAAACGATACCATCTTTCAATGCCATCAGGATATCCCCAATAATGAAGCTCACTAATATTAGCAATATTATAACAAACACCATTAGGACACATCCCTTCTGTTAAGCGATACACCCCCCCAGGCTCTGTTTTTCCTTCTATGATCTTTCCTAAAATAATATTGGTTGAATCCTGTAGTGTCTGCTGCGCTATCCCGGAAGAATAAACAAGTTTAAATAAATTAAAAAAACCAAATACCATGACCATTAAAATAACAGTAATGGCCGTCGCTATCAAAACCTCAATTAACGTGTAAGATTTAATATTCGCTCTACGCATAGGCCTAATTAGGTATCCCGCTTGGATCGTTAGTGATATTTGTCGAGTAATATTCTGCCATAGTCACCTTGTTGGCTAAAACTTGTTCTTTCCAATTAATTTGAAGCTGCACTCCTTTACGATACGCATCTAAATTAATAACAGTAATAATCCTATTTCCCAAGAAATCATCCGCCGTCGTATTATATGTCCCATTAGTGTCGAGCGTGACGGGAAGCGATGGTTGGGTAGTAATATTTGCGAATGAAAGTCTGCGTTCCTGCTCTAGAATCTGCTGAGCCACATACATCGCTTGGAGTTTATGTTTAGAAATGGACGCTAAAAACTGACTGTTAAGAAGGGACGTTACGGCGGCAACGATAAAGATAAGAACGACCGCAACGCTCACAAGAACTTCGATTAACGTTGAGGCTTTTTTAAGATAAAGAAGTTTATTCATTTCAATAGCCTTTTTTAATCCTACACAGTTCACTATTGTACAAAGCATTTCTTTATACTTAAATGAAAATTCTAGGAGTTTGGATTGTACTGACAGATGCTGGCAGGAAGAACAATATTTATTTTAATATAATAGCAATTATTTTAATCCCCCTTACAACCTGCCACCTACCTCCTATATTAAGAATAGCACATTTCTGATTCTTTGCCACCCGAGGGGGATGTAAACTATTTGGGATTGTTTTGAAGATCGCTAGCTGACATCAAGAATAATATGTTCCCTAATAAAACTAAGGGCCACCTCTTCTGGCATGGGTTGCCCAAAAAGAAAACCTTGGAAGTAATCACACTTTTCCTCTGTCAAACGTTTAAGTTGAAGGTCGAATTCTACCCCCTCGGCGACCACTCCAAGATTAAGCGCATGCGCAAGGTCAATGATTGTTGATGTCATAGCCATCTTAAGATCTTCACTCATCAATTGTTTTATAAACATCCGGTCTATCTTAAGATTAGTAATAGGTAAATGTTGAAGCTGGCTTAAAGAAGAATACCCTGTCCCAAAATCATCCAACGAGATTCTCACCCCCATGTCACGTATTTTCTGAAGGACCTCAATGGATGCGTCAAAAGAGCCAATAAGAATACTTTCCGTGACCTCAATTTCAAGAGACTCGGGTGATAACCCTGTTTCTTCCAAAGCATTACGAATCGCGTCAACAATCGCGTTACGCCTCAGTTGAGCCACCGAAATGTTGACAGACATAACATGATCTTTAAAACCCAAATCACGCAGTTTTCTACCAAACAAACAGGCCTCTTTCAACACCCACTCCCCAAGAGAAACAATCAATCCTGTTTCCTCGGCAATGCTGATAAAATCATTAGGACAAACTAAAACACCATCATTCCTAAACCAGCGCAACAGTGCTTCGAATCCACGGATTTTATTGTCTTTAACATTAATAATCGGTTGATAAAAAAGCCTGAATTCCGATTTCATAAGAGCATCTCGCAGTCCCCTTTCAATGTTCATCCGAGCGACGGCTTTCTGATTCATCTCTTTATCAAAAAAACAATACGTATTTCTTCCTGATTGTTTAGCCGCATACATGGCCGTATCCGCGTTCTTGAGCAGATCATCTAAAGTGTTGCCATCATTTGGATATGTGGCAATACCCACGCTTGCCGTTACAAAAAGGTCATTGCCTAAAATCTGTCGTGGGCTATTAAACTTTTCACGAATGCGCTCTGCTATCTGTTGGGCGCTTTGAGCGTCTTCAAAACTATTTAAGAAAACAATAAACTCATCCCCTCCCAAACGGGCAATCGTGTCCATTTCTCGGACACACTGTGCGAGTTTAACAGCCGTGTCTTTAAGAAGCTCATCTCCCACAGGATGGCCTAAGGTATCATTGACCGTTTTAAAATGATCGAGATCCACAAATAAAACCGCGCAGGAAGTTCCGCTCCGTCGAGAGTAGGAAAGGCCAGAACCGGCCATTTCAAAAAAGAGCGCGCGATTAGGGAAGCTTGTCAAAATATCATAATGGGCCAAGGTCAAAAGCCGGTTTTCGAGGTATTTACGCTCAGTAACATCTTCCGCCGAACCCAAAATCTGCCAAGGCTCACCTTGAGGGGTCCTGGCAAAAAGCACCTCGCGGCTACGCAACCAACGCCATTGGCCGGAAGCATCTTTGATTCTATATTCAATCTGATGGACATCCCCTTCTTTGATAAATTGTTGGTAATGCTCAATTGTTTTTGCTAGGTCATCAGGATGCAGAATCTCTTTTAAAAACGCTAAGCCCATATGCATAATCTGTTGCTGTGTATACCCTAAAAATTCTAGGGTTTCACGGTTGCAATAAATATTACATTGATTGATTAAATCATGGATATAAATGAGGTTGGGAGTGGCATTGAGAATGCTCTCAACAAAATGCTGACTTTGTTGAAGTTTCTGTGCCGTCAGTTTGCTTTCTGTAATATCCACCGCCACTCCCAAAATGCAAGGAGATGAGACTCCGGAAGCAATAAAAGGAATCTTGGTCGTCGAAAGGGTCCTAACCTCTCCCTGCGCGTTGGTAATGGTTTCTTGAGGTATAAATTTAGGTTTACCGGAACGAATTACCTCCAAATCATCCTTTAAAAAATGATCGACCTCCTCATTGGACTTAGCAAAGTCGGCATCTGTTTTGCCAATAAGATTCTTAATCGTTGTCCCGTACGCTTGGGCGACCGCTTGATTAACTAATATAAAACGTCCTTCTATGTCTTTGGCAAAAATAAAATGTGGGACAAGGTCAATGATTTGTCTTAAGCGATCCTCGTTAAGTCTCAAGACCTTCTCAACCTTTTTACGTTCGGTAATATCTACAATGGAAATTAATACCTTAGAAAGACTCTTCTCGTAGCCAGGAACAACCGACAATTGGAACATTAACTGAATGGTCTCTCCTTTAAGGGAACGCGCGGGAATTTCTCCCGCCCAATGCGTAGAGCCCTGCGCTAAGGCAATAAGCTCCTCTTTAAAGGTCCCTAAAGAATATTCCGTAAAATAATGATCCAAGTTTTTAGGAATCTCCTCTTTACTATTGACCCCCAACAGACGTAAGCCTGCCTGATTAACATCCCTAATATTCACTAAGGAAGCGCATAACATAATATCCTGGGGGTTATTATCAAAATAATCTTTCCAATCACTAACTCCCTGCGCTTTTTTATATTGGAAGAATTCTTTTACACCGGAGAAATCTTCTTCCCAGATAGAAACAGCGGCATTTTCAAAAAGATTACGGTACTTCGTCTCACTATATATAATGCCTCTTGTCACGGAACGAAATAAGAAATATAGAATGATGGAGCTAATAATAACGTACAAAACCCCTTTAAAGATGGAAAGACGAATGATGTTGTGATGATCTTGAATGAAGAGGCCCAACAGAGAATCGGAAGAAAATATCCATAGACAGCTAAAGACCGCATAAGGAAGGACGATCTTAATCGGAAAAAAACTTGCACCAGTAAGAAATGAGTTTTTTGGTTTCATGAGGTTTCACTAACCAAATACGCACTGGTTTAAAGAACTCCGATGTACAGCTAAAAGTATATTCTTTTCGTCGATAGATGTCTATGTTTTTTTAAGCACCACCCTAAATTTAACTATGTATTAAAATGCGTATCTAACGGGGGTCAAGGAAGGTTATAGAATATACTCATCAAGATGTTCGAGGAAGGCCCCTTGAGTAAAATTACCTATAAATCTACTCGCGCCGACATCATTACATCTTTTTGCTTCTTCTTCTATAATATGCCACTCAATGTCAGCGTTGGACATTTCTTGAGGAGAAAAATAAGTGTAGGTCAGGATTTTGACACTATGAAAGAAGTGAAAACATCTAAGGCATCGTACTGTTTCGTGCGTCTGGGCGCAATCACTCATTCTTAAATCCAAGAAAATAACATGCGGCGACATCAAAAAGGCCTTATGTAACGTGTCTAAAGAATTGTCCGCCGTTGACACTAAATGTTTTCTGGCCACTAAAAGCCTCTGCATTTGTTCTAAGACCTGAAGGTTATTTCCGCTAACTAAAATCTTCCGGTATTCTCTCTTCTGCAAATCCGCATTGATCGTTTTAATCCTGTTGAGTAAGGTGTCAATATCGGAGCTCTTAGGCACAAAATGTTCAACGCCCAACATCGTAAAAGAGTCCTTAAACACTTGTTTGTCTGTAACGATAATAATTGGTAGGTGGCGGGTTTCGGGTCTTTTTTTTAGTTCTCCGTATAAATCTACCCCATCCATAAGCGGCATGACCACGTCAGTGACAACGACATCCACGGGATGTTTTGAGATAAGATCTAAGGCTTCAAAACCATTACCAGCTATTAACACATTATATCCATGCTTCTGGAGAATAGTTTTGACCAGATGTGCCGTACCCTTATCGTCTTCAGCTAATAAAATTGTATTGATCATATCGGCAATCATTATATATGACTTTTTGTTAAATCCAATACTATCTGTGATATTTTTTCACAGCCTCACACGATTTCTACGACGTAAAATGTTTTTTCATATTGACTAAAAAAATAATTGATTTTTAACACAACGTAACTTACTTAATATCAAATACTTATGAATTTCTAAAAATTTTTTGGCTCATAAATTGGCATTCTTCAAAATAAAATGTTATATTTTCAGTGTATTTACCAAAATACAGATTCTCCCATTGTATCAATACTTTTACGAAAGAATATTAAACCTGCCACCCATTTAAAATGAGCGGCACCACATGAGGATAAGGTCATGAATATTTTAAAGAAAACGTTACCGTTTCGATTCATTTCAGGCTGGATCATTTTGAGCTTCATTATTTCTGCGGTTACGCCGCCTCGCTCGTGGGCGCAATCGCTCAACCTGCCTGCGCCAGGGGCAATGGTTTTAACAAGCCCGGCGTATACACCCGTCATAATGAAAGGAATTCAGGTCCATCCTGATAATCCCCTTCTATTTGATTTTATTATCGACACCGGCAAGTCTGGCCTCAAGATTGATGGTGCCCAATTCAAAGCAGAATCCCAAAAACTCATCAAATATTTCTTGGCTTCGTTGACGATTAAGGAAGACGACCTATGGGTCAACCTCAGTCCATACGAGAAGGACCGCATGATTACTGAGGAATTAGGAAAGACCGAACTCGGCCGGGATATGCTGGCGCAGGATTATATTCTTAAGCAGTTGACAGCTTCCCTGATTTATCCGGAAAAGGGATTAGGAAAGAAATTTTGGGACAGGGTTTATGCCAAGGCCCAGCAACAGTTTGGCTCTAGCGACATTCCTGTGAACACCTTTAACAAGGTCTGGATCGTGGCGGACAAGGCCAAGATTTTGGAACGCAATAACACCGCATTTATCGTCGGTTCACATTTAAAGGTCATGCTGGAGGAAGATTATTTGTCGATGGAGAAACATGCTGCTGTAGGGGGCAGGCCGATGGCCTGCCCTTATAAAGGGCAGCCCAACGGGCTGCCCCTACGTGAAACCAATAAAATCGGATCCCAAATCATCCGCGAAATTGTCCTGCCCGAAATCGAAAAAGAAGTCAACCAAGGCCAAAACTTCGCGCCATTGCGTCAAATGTTCTATTCCATGATTTTAGCGACATGGTTTAAGACCACGCTTAAAGGCGCGCTTCTCAACCAGGTCTATAGTAATAAGGGCAAAACCAGCGGCGTGCTGTCGGATGATCCGTCCGTCAAAGAAAAGATTTATGAACAGTATTTGAAGGCCTACAAGAAGGGCGTGTTTAATTATATTAAGGAAGACTTAGACACAGCCAGCCACCAGCCGATGCCGCGCAAATATTTTTCTGGTGGGCTTACGATTAGAACCTCCAGAGCTATGACTGTTGTGCATAATCCTAATGACGAAGATGTCTATGGAGAAGGTGCCCTGGCGAAGGCGTCTGTAAAGATGGTAGGAAGACTTAACGCGGCGATGACGAGTTCGAACATCAAAGATTCGACACAAGCCGTCAGGGCCGGGATTGGGGATGTCGTGATAATCGATCAACAGCCGCTCTCACATACGGGAGATCCTTCAGAGAATCTGGCTTACTTTCTGAAAAATCTTGAAGGATATAAATCATTAAGCAATCGTAAATTTGATACGACACGACAACCAAAAGGTAAGGTGCTTGCCCCCAACTGGGCCTTAACTTATCCGTCTGACGTGGAAATTCTTACATTCTTACGGTCGTTGATGGCGGAAGGGTATAACGGAACCGTCGTTGTAAACGCAAATGTTTTTGATAACGGTGAAAAGCAAGAGCCTGTTGACGCAACTAAATTTTTGAAAAGCTTGGTTGCATTACAGACAACTTTTCCAATCGTGGCTTATTCAACTAGTTTTTCCTCGTCTTCCGTGACCGGATCAGTTCAAGCTGTTTCTAAAAAGGTTGCGTCCATTGCCGAAGCGTTAACAAAGACATATGACCCTGCGATGACATCGTCCGAAAAACTTGTACGTAGCTTGTTTGCCGATTGGGACAAACCTGTCGGTGAGGTGGCCAGCGATGCTCAAGTGCAGGCATATATAGATGCGACTGTTGCAAAGTACAAGCATGATCGTACGTTTGTTGGAGGTAACGAGGTAGCTATAAGACTCATCAAAAGCGCTGGTGTTAAAGAATATGTCGCAGGCAGAATAAGCCTTGGCGAGGCTGTTAAAAGATACCGCCGGGCTCAGTCAAATTCTATAGCTAATAAACCGAGTGCGGAATATCTGGTTTCGCAACGCATGGCTTTTCTCACAAAAAAACCAGGTTCGGATAGAAAATGGTCTAACTATATATCAAGGCATGATCTTTTTAACGAATTTCAGAAAGAACATAATTCAGCAATGACGGTCGAGGAGGCAATAGAGAAAATTAACAAAGAAGCAATTCCGGCATTGCGAGAGGCTGCCATAGCTGTGTTATCAGATAAAGAAATGCGGCAATTGTTCTCAGGGGTCATAATCACAACTACGCCACCTGGCTCAAGAGTGACAATTCTCTATAGTTATGACAGAGAGTTTATTATTGGACAAGAAGGCAACCTTGATTTTGAGATTATGCCTTGTTTACATGGACGACATCAAACCCATACTGAAGTCCTCGTATCCAAACCGAAACAATTAAAACCAACAGCACTTAAAGTTTTAAAAGAAGAACAGGCCCATCCTTATTGGAAAGCCTTGCTGGCCCAGGCCAAAGGATCCAATGAAGTGCTTCCGGCGCAAACATTGAAACCACAGGTGGAAAGATTCTTAAAATCTTTGTCCTTTCAAATCGGGGGAATCTTTTATCATGTTGATAATCTTAGAACCCATATTGGAGGGGTCCCTTCCAGTTATGAAAACAATCCTCTTGTAGGATCCATAAATATTGATTTAAGTGTGCGCGATAATACGAACACATCATTGGTAGAGGCAGTTGAAAAATTCTTTAAAGTTAATAGCTCCAGACTAAATTCGAGTTTCATGAATGAATTGATGCAAGAAATGTGGGGTAAGATCAAGCAACGCGCCAGCCGGGCTATGAATACCAATACAGCGAATATTGAAACTCGAATCAAAATGGTTTTGGAGCAAACAGCGGGAATACCGCCGAATACCGTAACACCGCAAAGCAAATTCGCTGACCTAATCCCAGATTCGCTAACTGCGGTTGCATTTGTTCTGGATATCGAAGTTGAATTTAAAATCAACATTCCTGACGACGATGCCGCTAAGCTTGAGACATTGGCAGATTTAGTAAAGTATGTTGAAGACCATACCCGAAGAGCCAACCCGGCGATGAATACCAATGTCAGGGGTGGTATCGATTTAAACGCCAAAAACATGGGGCTGGATGTGGATAGGCAGGGTCAGGGTGTGGCGATGAATTTCAACCAAGCCATGGTCGCTCAATTCCAAAACGGCAATTTAACTGGTGTGGATGGTATCATCCTTCGCATTGTGCCGATGGACAGCCCCTTGCCTATGTTGGGATTGGAAGTAACCAAGAAGTGATCCAGTTTCGGGACATTCACAGTAACCTTAATTAATTAGGGTTATGTTGAGTGTCCCAGAATTCTTAACCAATCGCCTGTGGACCTTCTTCACCGGTACGAATACGGATACAACGAGGCAAGTCCAATATAAAAATCTTACCATCACCGATTTTATTGGTACGGGCCCCTTTGATAATGGCCTTAATGGTCGGTTCAACAAAATTATCGTTAACAGCAATTTCAAGGCGGATTTTACGCAATAAATTTCCTGTTTCGCGTACTCCGCGGTAAAATTCATCCACGCCGATTTGCCGTCCATGTCCCAACACTTCACTGACGGTAATCAAATTAATTTGCGCGGCATAAAGTTCTTTCTTAACTTCGTCAAGCTTATGGGGCTGGATGATGGCGATGACTAATTTCATAAGGGTCTCCTGTGTTTTGTATAGACTGGGCAATGCCCTGTCTGTACCATAAATTTAATTAATCCAAAATCGTATACGCCCGTTCATGGTGCTGGCTTAAATCCAAGCCCATAATCTCTTGCTCAGGGCTGACGCGCATACGCATAAGACTATCAACAATCAAACACACTATCCATGTCATCCCAGCACAATAAACAACCGTGATAAGCGCGCATTTAATTTGAATAAATAATTGGGCAGGATTGCCTAACATAAGACCATTGGCCCCAGAAGCATTGACGATTTTGGTGGCCAAGAGACCCG
>Ga0118677_10011414_pt1 | contig 13311 bp, 3 predicted proteins | sample AliMusrvi5mmetaG_FD_86154 | JGI IMG/M metagenome (GOLD analysis project Ga0118677, IMG submission 86154)
GAGTGAAACCACATGCTCGCCTTATTTTATGACGGCGTGGTGTTTTTTTTTTCCAAAGTGTGTATTTTTTTACCAATGGTGTTTATCATGTTTTTCAACACAACAGTATGTTTCTATGATTTTTGTAAAATAGTGTTGGTAAAAAAATACACACCTTGCCAAGGTATGATTTCATTTTCCCTAACAAATGTGATAAGTTTTACACTGGCTTTTATGTGGTAGTTTAATTCAACAATTATAGCCCTACTAAGCCCCAAAAAAACATGAAAAAAAGTTACCTTTTAACAATTGTGGCTATACTATTTTTTATGGGTGTGTCACATGCCCAGATTATAAGTGGTGCCAAGGCAAGAACTTATGTTAAGGATGCAGAATCGGTAGCTATTACCGGCAACAAATATCTGCCATCTTATATAAAGTTTGCTACAGGTAAAGAAATTAGTCTTTCGTCACTTTCAATGTGGATGAGTGAGAATTTTAAATTGCCATCAGGTTCCGGGCTTAAACTAATACGCACTGAAAAAGATCAGATAGGCTATACCCATTATTGTTATCAGCAAACTATTGGAGGCTATCCTGTGGCTGGCAGTGAATATATTGTTCATGTGAAAGACAATAGGGTAACATCAATGAATGGCAGTTTCAGAAAATATGTTCAACCGGAAATTCATTTTACTCTTTCTGAAAATGAAGCCCTTCAGCATGCCTTAAGCTTTATTAACGCCACAAAATATATGTGGGAAGTCCCTGAAGAAGAAAATCTTATTAAAACCGTTTCTGCAAATATTAATGCCTCCTACTATCCAAAAGGAGAGCTGACTATAGCACCATTGAATGGTAAATTTGCATCTGACGATTACAAGCTTACTTACAAATTTGATATTTATGCCAAAGAACCTTTATCAAGACATTATGTTTATGTAGATGCCAACTCCGGAGATATTGTAATGACAACCGAAAGAATTCATAACACTAATGCAACGGGTACAGCAGTAACAAAATATAACGGCACACAAACCATTACCACCGACAGTTATGGAGGTTCATACAGGTTACGTGAAACAGGCCGCGGCCTTGGCATTGAAACCTATAACCTGAACAAAGGCTCTGACTACGCTGCTGCTGTAGATTTTACTGATGCCGACAATAACTGGAATAATGTCAATGCCAACCAGGACGAGGTAGCCACTGATGCGCACTGGGGAGCAGAAAAAACGTATGATTACTATTATACCACCTTCGCCAGAAACAGCCTTGATAATGCAGGAATGAAACTTTTAAGTTATGTTCACTATAATGCCAATTATAATAATGCTTTCTGGGATGGGACAAGAATGACTTATGGAGATGGCGACGGCACAAATTATACGCCGTTTACAGCACTAGACATTTGCGGACATGAGATAACCCATGGCCTTGATGAAAAAACTGCTAATCTCATTTATCAGGATGAATCAGGAGCCATGAACGAAGGGTTTAGTGATATTTTCGGGACTTGTATAGAGTTCTATGCAACGCCTGCTACTGCTAACTGGACTATGGGAGAAGATATAGGTGCTGTTATGCGCGACTTGTCTAATCCCAATGCCAACACTCTCCCCGATACATATCACGGCACTAACTGGTACACGGGCACTAACGATAATGGAGGCGTGCACACAAACAGCACTGTACTTGGCTATTGGTTCTATTTGCTGTCGCAAGGTGGAAGCGGTACCAATGACATTGGAAATGTTTACAATGTGACGGGTATCACGAAGATTAAAGCCGCTGCTATTGCCTACCGTACTTTAACCTACTATCTCACGTCTTCATCTGTTTATGCTGATGCCCGTACTTTTTCCATTCTTGCCTGCCAGGATCTTTTTGGTGGCTGTTCTCCCGAAGCCCAGGCCAATCAGAATGCATGGTATGCTGTTGGTATTGGCGCTGCATGGTCTGCTGCTCCTGCCAATGCTGACTTTACTACTTGTCAGACAATATTCTGTAGCAGCTCAGCTACTGTTCAATTTCAAAACACAAGTTCAAACGCTAATACTTTTAAATGGTATTTTGGCGATGGTTCCACAAGCACTCTAAGTACGCCTTCACACACCTATCCTTCCATTGGAGCTTACACTGTGAAACTTGTTGCTAACAGCACCACTTGCGGCAATGACTCTATTACAAAAACAGCTTTTATAAATATAAGCCCCTCTAACCCGTGTTCTGTAAATATGCCCTTATCGGGAACAGGGACAACACAGACAACTTGTACAGGATATTTATTCGACAGTGGAGGCCCTTGTGATGCTTATGCTGACAGCACAGATGTAACAATGACTATTGCTCCTGCTGGTGCCACCCACGTTACGCTTACATTCCAATCTTTTGCCTTTGAAACAGGTTATGATTACCTGTATGTTTATGACGGCCCTAATACTTCAAGCACTTTAATTGGACAATATGACGGTACCACGCTCCCCAACGGAGGTACAATTACATCTTCAGGAGGCTCAATAACGATAAGACAGTTTTCTGACGGAGGTGTCACTGCCCAGGGATTTGCTCTTAGCTGGTCTTGTTCTTCTAATAATGCCCCCCCTGATGCCTTGTTTACAGCTGACTATACGACCTCTTGCACCGGTGTTATCAATTTCACAGACCAGTCAACCAATACCCCGACTTCCTGGTTGTGGAATTTTGGCGATGGTGGTACAAGCATTCTACAGAATCCTTCTCATACTTACATTACTAACGGAACTTATAATGTAAAATTAAAAGCCATCAATAATTTTGGAAATGATACCCTGCTTAAGACAGCTTATATAACCATTAATCTGCCTACTGCTCCCATAACTACCGGAGCTGCTATATGCGGAACTGGCAGTGCTTCATTATCTGCATCAGGCAATGGAACCTTACAATGGTATGATGCAGCTATTGCCGGAAATCTGGTAAATACCGGAACTACATTTAATACACCTGCTATATCTGTCAATACAACATATTACGTTCAGGACAGTATTCCCGGTGCAACTCTCAATTGCGCCAAAGCTGATAATACTGGTGGAGGTGGGTATACTTCTACAGGCACACACTATTTAGCTTTCGATTGTAGTGTACCTGTCACCCTTGTTTCAGTTAAAATATACGGAAATACAATAGCTCCGGGAAGCCGTATAATCGAACTCAAAAACAGCTCAGGTACTGTTTTGCAATCGTCCACACAAAACATCCTTTCGGGACTGAATACATATACTTTAAATTTTAATATTCCTGTTGGAACCAATTTCCAGTTAAGTTGCGAAGGCACCAATATTTTCAGGAATAATGCTGGTGTAGCTTATCCTTATACATTAGCTGGCTTTATATCTGTTACGGGCAGTGATGCCGGATCAGGGTTTTATTACTATTTCTATAACTGGTTAATAAATGAAGTTTCATGCATGAGTTCCCGCACACCTGTTACTGCTACTGTAAATACTCCTGCAGCTGTCAGTGTTAGTATTTCCGCTAACCCGGGCACTTATATATGTACAGGTACCAATGTTACTTTTACGGCTACTCCTACTAATGGGGGTACTTTACCAACATATCAATGGAAAAAGAACGGGAATATAATCTCAGGAGCTACAAATGCAATATATACCTCTTCAACACTGGCAAATGGTGATGCCATAACTTGTGTAATGACATCTAATGCTACCTGTAAAACTGGTTCTCCTGCAACTTCAAACAGTATCAATATAATTGTAAATACCGGAGGTGCTGCCGGTGTGAGCATAGCCGCCAATCCCACGGGGGCTATTTGCAGCGGCACCAGTGTTACCTTTACGGCAACACCCGCAAATGGAGGAACGCCCACCTATCAATGGAAAAAGAACGGCAATTTAATTTCAGGTGCTACTAATGCAACATACACCTCATCAAGTCTTGCCAGCGGAAATATAATTACTTGTGTGATGACATCCGGCCTTACCTGTGTTACGGGTTCGCCGGCAACATCAAACCCAATAACAATGACAGTAAATACCCCATTGCCTGTAAGCATTAGCATTGCTGCCAATCCATCAGGAGCCCTATGCCCTGGAACTAGCGTTACATTTACTGCTACGCCTATAAACGGAGGAACCACTCCGGCTTATCAGTGGAAAAAGAACGGCGTTATTATATCCGGCGCTACAAATTCAACGTATTCTTCTACAACATTAGTAAATGGTGATGCTATAACTTGTGTGCTAACTTCAAATGCATCATGTATTTCCGGTTCTCCTGCCTCCTCAAACAGTATAAATATATCTGTCAGCGCCGGTGGAGCTGCAGGTGTAACTATTGAAGCAAATCCCACTGGAACTATTTGCTCAGGCACTAGTGTTACCTTTACAGCAACCCCTGTAAATGGTGGAACCCCTTTATATCAATGGAAAAAGAACGGAACAATTATTACAGGTGCAACAAATTCAACTTACATATCGAATACGCTTGCCAATGGAGACATCATTACCTGTGTGATGACATCTAGCTTGACATGCGCTACAGGCTCTCCGGCAACATCAAACAGTATCACTATGGTCGTAAATACAGGTATAGCTGCCAGTGTAAGCATAGCAGCTATCCCCAGTGGCAATATATGTTCCGGAACCAGTATCACTTTCACTGCCACCCCATCGAATGGCGGAACACCTACGTATCAATGGAAAAAGAACGGAACGAATATTTCAGGTGCAACAAATTCAACGTATACTTCCAGTTCTCTTGCTAATGGTGAAATAATTACCTGTAGCATGATATCAAATCTCTTGTGTGCTACCGGCTCACCTGCTTCTTCAAATAGTATTATTATGGATGTAAGTCCTGGCGTTACTGCTAATGTAAATATTCATGCATCTCCTGCAGAAATTGCTTGTATTGGAACAAATATCACTTTTACGGCTACACCTACTCATGGTGGAACAGCTCCTTCTTATCAATGGCAGGTCAATGGTGTCAATACAGGAAGTGACACCAGTATTTTCGCTACTGCTTTGCTTAACGATGGTGATATAGTTACCTGCATCATGACTTCCAATGAATCATGCGTTATAAATAATGCTGTGAGTTCGAATCCGATTTCAATAACTTTTCTTTCAAGTTTACCTGTTGCTGTTAATATAACTTCTTCAGGTTCAACAATATGCCCCGGTTCAGGTGCAACATTCACAGCAACTCCTGTCTACGGAGGAGCCACACCTTTCTATCAATGGCAAATCAATGGGGCTGATGCAGGCACTGATAATTCTGCTTTTAATGCAAATTCATTAAATAATGGTGATATTGTAACTTGTATAATGACCTCATCAGAAAGTTGTGCAACCGGAGTCTCAGTTACTTCAAATGCCATTTCCATGAGTGTTGTTTCAAGCTTGTCAGCTGCTGTTCTTATTTCTGCAAGTCCCGGTGTAAATATTTGCAGTGGAAATACTGTCACTTTCACAGCTACACCCTATTATGGTGGAATCACTCCTGTGTACCAATGGAAACTGAATGGCAATAATGTCGGGACAAACAGTCCTACTTTTACCAGCAGTACTTTAGCCGACAATGATGCCATAAGATGCGTTATGACATCATCTGAAAACTGTGTAGTAAGCAATCCTGTTATTTCAAATACTCTTACTATTAAAGTAGGACCTACAGCTGGTGTTACAATTACGGCTTCTCCTGCGGGAGGTGTTTGTGAGGGGATACCTGTTACATATACTGCTATACAGGCCAATGGTGGGACTAACCCGATATTTCAATGGCAGGTCTTTGGAAGCAATGTAGGCTCAAACAGCAATTTATTAACCACTCAGCTTAACGATGGCGATGTGCTTACCTGCCTGATGATTTCTTCATTGTCATGTGTATCGGGCAACCCAGCTACTTCAAATTCTATTGTCGTTTCAATTTATGCAAATCCAACTACCCCTGTGATAACTCAAAATGGAGACACACTTATTTCAGATAACCCAAATGGCAATCAATGGTATATTAATAATGGCATCACTAATAATATGATACAAGGGGCTACAAATCAGTCGTATCTGCCTACAACAGGAGGCTATTATTATGTTTTAGTTACTAATTCAAATGGCTGTGTATCTGATACTTCAAATATTATTCAGGTTGTTTTATCTGATGTCAGTAAATTCTTATCTGATGGAATAACCATTTATCCTGTTCCTGCAAATAATTTATTAACAATAAAATCCGATTTATTTATAAACAATTATGTGATTGAAATTGACAACATGCTTGGCCAGTCTGTTTATCACGACTATCTGACATCAGACACTAAGAACATTAATATTGCAGGTATTCCTGAGGGGTTTTACCTTTTAAAACTTTATAATACAAACCATCTGATTGTAAAGAAAATTGTAATTGAAAGATAATATAGGGTTAAAGTTACAAGTTATAGGGTATAAGGGAATACCGATGACTGCTGATGAATGGAAGAATAGGGTCTAAAATTCAAAGAACTAAAACATTGATAAAGCTGAATTTATTCATTTAAAGATGTGATATTTTACTTTTTATTTTCTTTTAATTTATATAACTCATTAAACCAATCAACAATTGCAGTCATTCGAATGTTAACAAATTGAATCTCTAAATATTTTTCTCATACACTTTTATCTGACCTTAAAGCTGCAACTAACTCTTTTTATCCTTTATACCTTATTGCACTATACCCTCTTTATACCTTTCCTCTATTCCCCTATACCTTTATTTCCATATTCCCCTATTTCCTTATACCCTTATATCCCCTATACCTTTATACCCTCTTCCCCTTATGACTACTTTTCCTCAAAAATTACGGTTAATAAAGTTTGTCCAACAGCTTTCAATGTCTCCCTGCTGATGTTGTCCATGTTATCGCTATGCGTATGCCAGTATGGGAAGAAGCCTGAATTGGAAGTATTGTCGTAATGTATTATATCTATGGTAGGAATGCCGCTTATTGTATTGACATAATAATGATCGTCAGTTACTGTACTGGATTCCTTATCAATAAAAAAGGCTGCATATCCCAGTCTCTGTGCAGTAGCCCACACTTTTCTCACAACATCAGGAGCATATTTCATTGAATACCCTTCATGAAAGAAAGTTGCACCTTTAGCACCAACCATATCAAGCAAAATACCGTACTTAGCATAATAATCTGGTTTATGTGGATTTTTAGCCCAGTATTGTGTGCCCAGCGCCCAGGTATCTTCCTGTTGAGGGAAATTACTTTTTTGTGGTTGACCATAATCTTCTGCATCAAGGAAAATAATATCCACACCTATCTTAGGTTCACTTTTACTTAATAATCTGGCTATTTCAAGCAAAACACCAACACCACTTGCTCCGTCATTAGCTCCGGGAATTGGGACATCTTTCATTTTGGGATCAGGGTCATTATCACCAAAAGGCCTCGAATCCCAGTGCGAGCATAAAAATATCCTGTTGTTAAGTTTCGGTTTATAGGATGCGATAATATTAGATACATTTAAATCTTTGCCATCAAAAGCTCTCACTCTTGTCTTTTGAATAATTACGTTTTCAGTGTATTTCCTCAATTGCTGCTCCAAATATGTTGCACATTCTGCATGAGCCTTTGAGTTAGGTGCTCTTGAACCAAAAGAAACTTGTTTGTCTACATAATAATAAGCAGAATCTGAATTAAATTGTGGAACATTAATGTTCTCCTTTGTAATTTGATTCTGGTTGTTATCATTTTCATTAATTTTCTTAGGATTCCCACAAGAAAAAATCAAAGTCAGAAACATAGCTGCAATGAATGCTTTATATAATTGCATCTTAATAATTTTAATTAATAAATAAATCAGAAAATAGTTTTTTGAAACAACTTTTAGTTGAATGCGTACAAAAATACTCATTTTAATGTTTTAAGATTAGGATTTTCATTTTTTTTACTTTTAAATAAACACTTTATTAACAATTTCTTTTATTGTAATATATGAAAATTAGCTATCTTTGCATCCCTTTTTAAAACTCAAAATAATTTACATATAAACAAAGTTTTGTAACACTAAATCTTATTACTAACCAAATTTTTTATTAACCAAAAATTTCTATTATGAAAAAAAATCTACAAAAAAGCTTAGTAACGTTTATTTTCGCAATCTTATTTCTTTTAGGATGGGGAATTAAATTACAAGCACAACCCGCTAATGATGCGTGTGCTAGTGCGATATTGCTTACTGTATACGGGACTACCGGTACTGCAGTAACAGGCGATGTTGCCGGTGCAACGCTGTCAATAGCTGCAATATCTTGCGGTGGAAGTACAGGTACAGCAGAGGATGATGTGTGGTATAAATTTGTTGCCCTCTCAACATCACAGACTATTACTGTCGTGGGTTCTTCAGGCTTCGATGCCGTTGTTGACTTACGCTCTGGTGGGTGTATGGGCACTAACATTGCATGTGCTGATGCTACTATTTCCGGTGAAACAGAAGTTCTCAATGCAACTGGTTTAACTGTGGGTGCAACCTATTTGGTAAGAGTATATGATTATGGGTCAACTGTACCGACTTCAACAACATTTACTATATGTATTACAACACCCCCACCAGCTAATGATGAGTGTACAAATGCAATTACGTTAACACAAACTACAACGTGTACTGCAACTAATGGAACTACTCTGGGAGCAACACAGTCGTTAGCTGCAATAACATGCGCTACATATACTGGTACTGCCGATGATGATGTATGGTATAAATTTGTTGCAACATCTGCAACGCCAACTATTACAGTAGTAGGTTTATCTACATTTGATCCTGTAATAGATTTACGTTCAGGTACTTGTACCGGAACAAATATTAATTGTGCCGATGCAACAACAGGTGGTGGCACAGAAACAATAAGTGCTACAGGTTTAACAGTTGGCTCAACTTATTATATAAGAGTTTATAGCTGGGGTTCAGGTTCAAGTACACAGGGTGCATTTACCATTTGTGTGTTTGGAGCCGCTGCTTCTGCACCTGCAAACGATCTTTGTGCAAATGCAACTACATTAATCCAAACTGCCACATGCACACCAACCAATGGAACAACTGTTGGCGCTACTCAGTCAATAGCTGCTGCCCCTTGTGCCGGCACATCTGATGATGATGTATGGTATAAATTTGTTGCAACAACTGCAACACCAACAATTACGGTAGTTGGATCAGCTGGTTTTGATGCAGTAGTGGATTTACGCTCAGGTGCTTGTACCGGAACAAACATAACTTGTGCCGATGCAACACTTGGTGGTGGAACAGAAACAATTTATGCTTCAGGTTTAACAGTAGGCACTACCTATTATATTAGAGTTTATAGCTGGGGTTCAGGGACAAGTACACAAGGAACTTTTACCATTTGTGTATTTGGTGCATCAACAGGTGCCCCTGCAAATGATGCTTGTGCAAATGCTCAATTACTTACAGTTTACGGCAGTACATGTGGTGGCGCAACATTAGGAGATGTTGCAGGTGCAACCCTGTCGATGGCTGCCATTACATGCGGTGGAGGTACAGGTACTGCTGATGATGATGTATGGTATAAATTTGTTGCCTTATCATCAGCTCAGACTATTACTGTTGTAGGTTCTACTGGTTTCGATGTCGTTATCGACTTACGCTCAGGTGGATGTATGGGAACAAACATTGCATGTGCAGATGCTACTGCCAGTGGAACAGAAGTTCTCAATGCTACCGGATTAACAGTAGGTGCTACATATTTAGTAAGGATATATTCATATGGGGCAACAGTGCCTACAAATACTACATTTACAATATGTGTAACCACACCTCCTCCGGCAAATGATGATTGCGCAAATGCCATTGCTTTAACAGTTAATTCAGGTACAACCTGCACAACTTCTGCAACAGGAAATGTGGCAGGCGCTACTTCTTCCGGGGCTACTTCAACTTGCACAGGCTCTGGAAACGATGTATGGTATAAATTCACTGCAACAGGAACTTCACATATCATCACAGTAACTGGCACTAACATTGACGCAGTAGTTGATTTGCGCTCTGGAAGCTGTAACGGAACCAGTATGAGTTGTGCTGATGCTACTTTAACAGGTGGTACAGAAACTATAACTGCAACAGGCTTAACTATTGGCACTACTTATTACGTAAGGGTTTACGACTGGAATAGTACTATACCAGCAAATACTACATTTACAATATGTGTAACAACACCTGCTGCAAATTGTGTAACGCCCGGACCGCCAACCAATATAGTAGTTACACCTTCACAAACGAGTGCTTCATTTACATGGGCTGCTCCAACAACACCTGCCGGAACACCAACAATTGTTTACTACTGGATGGTTTCTACCTCAGCTACTCAAAACTGGAGTAATTATATTGTACGTTGCGGCGATGCAAGTGGTTTTAATGCCAATACATTAGGAACTGGCACTTGTGCTGCACCTGCTCCGGCAACACCCCCTGCCTTAACACCCAATACACAATATTATTTACACATGTATGCAAGTACAAGTTGCAACTGGACTCAATCTTCATGGGCAACAACACCATTTACTACATTAAGTTTAGCTCCGGCAAACGACGAATGTGCCAATGCTATAAATCTTACTGTTAATGGTAATACATGTACTACTGCCACTACCGGAGATGTTACTAATGCAACACAATCTATACCTGCAATTTCTTGTGTATCAACAGGTACTGCCAATGATGATGTTTGGTATAAATTTACGGCTACTGCCACTGCACATGATATTACTGTTGTTGGCTCTGGTAGTTTTGATGCTGTTGTTGACCTACGTTCAGGAACTTGTCCCGGAACTAATATTAGTTGTGCTGATGCACAAGGACTAGGGGGTACTGAAGTTATTAATGCCACTGGATTAACTATTGGCAGTGTATATTATGTTCGGGTATATGACTGGTATAGTGGAGCTCCTCCAACAACTACATTTACAATATGTGTCACTACACCATCAGCTAACGCTGCTCCTGTAGCTGCTTTTACTGCTAATACAACAACAATAACTGTTGGTGGCAGTGTTATTTTTACAAACCAATCTACAGGTGCACCTTTTACCGCTTATGATTGGCAGTTTGCTGAAGGTGCTTCAGGCGTCTGCAATCCTGCTACTTCTACTTTAGTTGATAAAACAGTTCAATACACAGTAGCGGGTACTTATACAGTTAAATTAAAAGTTACAAATGCTTTTGGTAATGATACTGAAGAAAAAATAGGTTATATAACTGTTAACCCTTCAACAGCTAACCTCACTGCTACATCAAGCGCCAACCCTACTACTGTTTGTGCCGGTGTACAATCGCAATTGAGTGCTGTACCTAATGGTGGAAATGGTAGTTATTCTTATGCCTGGTCTTCAAATCCGGCAGGCTTTACATCTACAACCCAAAACCCAACTGTTACACCAACAATAACTACAACTTATACTGTTGTTGTTACTTCAGCTGCAAATACGGCAAGTTCTTCAGTTGTTGTTACTGTAAATCCTTTACCAGCTACTCCTCCAGCTATAACTGGTTCTGCAAACATTTGTAAAGGACAGCAAGGTGTTTCATATTATATTCCTCAGATTTCAGGCGTTACAGGTTATACCTGGACATTACCTACAGGTGCCACCATTGGTTCAGGCGCAAATACTAACTCAATAGTTGTTAATTATAGTACTTCTGCTACTTCAGGTACAATCACTGTAGCAGGTATTAATGCTTGTGGCTCAGGTCAGGCTTCACCAGCATTTAGTGTAACTGTTGGAAATCCTCCGATAGCTAGTGCCGGAAATAACCAAACAATAGCATCTGGCTCAACAGCTACTTTAAACGGCTCTGCATCAGGAGGTTCAGGTACTTATTCTTATTCATGGACTCCTGCAAATTTATTAGTTAATGCCAATGTTCAGATACCAACAACTATTGCATTGACTTCTACTACTACATTCACACTTCTTGTCACAGATGTAAATTCAGGATGTACCGGAACTGCAACTGTTCAGGTATTTACTACCGGAGGCTCACTTTCTGCAACGGCTACAGCTGCACCTTCAACAATTTGTCAGGGTTTACAATCTACTTTACAGGCTCTTCCAAGTGGAGGTGCTGGGAATTATTCTTATGCATGGTCATCAAACCCAGCAGGCTATAATTCATCGGCTCAGAACCCTACTGTTTCCCCAACTGTAACAACTACATATTCAGTTGTGGTTAGTTCAGGAGCTTCTACAGCTAATGCCACAGTTGTTGTAACCGTTAACCCTCTACCTAGTGTACCGGGCAGTATAACAGGAACAACTCCAGTATGTCAGGGAGCGCAACAAATTTCTTTTTCTGTTTCCAGTGTTAGTAATGCAGCAGGCTATTTATGGTCATTACCTCCGGGAGCGGCCATTTCTGCAGGTGTTAATACCAACTCAATACTTGTTGATTTTGCTGCAAGCGCTACACAAGGCAATATTAGTGTTGTAGCTACAAATGCATGTGGCAGTAGTTCACCTTCAGCAAATTATGCCGTTACTGTTAATTCTTTACCGGGCGCAGCAGGCAGTATCACAGGTTCTCAGATTGTAAATGTTGGTCAGTCGGGAGTTGGTTATAATGTCCCTGTTATTCCTTATGCTACTAACTATATCTGGCAATTGCCTCAAGGTGTTAATATAGTTTCAGGTGCCAATACCAGCTCTATTGTGGTTAACTTTACTTCGGGTGCTACAACAGGTGTTATTATTGTTTATGGAAGCAATGCATGCGGCAGTGGCCAATCATCTCAGGCATTTCCTGTAACAGTTCTTACAGGTATTGAGGAAATAAATCCTTTTGCTTTGGCATTGTATCCTAACCCAACTGATGGTAAATTAACTATTGAAATGAACAACACGCCTTCAGAAAAACTTAATATGAAAGTTCTGAATGCTATTGGAGAAGTTGTTTATGAAAAACAAATGACTACTGATTTAAAACAATCATTTGATTTTACACATTTTGCTAATGGCTTATATTACATAAATATTACAGGAAGTAAAACAAACAAAATCGAAAAACTGATTATTCAGAAATAATTAGTAGTTTCTAATTTCAAAAAAGGTCTGTATGAAAATACAGGCCTTTTTTATTTGTTGATATAAAGCGCAAATAATTTGTTCCTGATGTATTTTAGTACTAATTGTGAATCCTTTGTGTCCCTTAGATATAGAACTTAGTTTACAATGAGAAAAGCGCTAAGAGGGCATAGAATATAAAGAATAATGTTTAATAATAATTAGGGCTTGCTTAATAACTCATAACGTATCAATTAATAATGCAT